>OGFH01000320.1_pt1 | contig 22952 bp, 22 predicted proteins | sample 1570941 | NCBI WGS metagenome assembly OGFH01 (sample SAMEA2582051, study PRJEB24529) | metagenome | biome: Human gut stool | place: China | collected 2011
CGGATTCGCTTCTTCCGACCTGATGGGACTCGTGGAGATTCGCCCGGTTGCGGAAGTATCCTAATCGCTTTCGGTGAAGATAATGCCGATATATTAAGAACTTGCGATATCGCAGGTAAGTATATACGAATCAATTAGAGTAAAACCTTGCAAGTTCTTGAAGAATTATCAAGGATTTGCGAAAAACAAATAAATATGAGTAAAATAGATTTGAACGCCCTCCGTGATAGGGTATATAAAACCGCTTGTGAACATGGTTTCCACGATCAAGAATTGAGCAACGAGCACTGTCTTTGCCTTGTTATATCCGAACTCATGGAGGCTGTGGAAGCTGATAGAAAAGGTAAACGAGCCAATGTTGATTGGTATAATAAGAAGATTGCTAACAGCCGCATTTGTCAAGGATTAGACCCAGACATTCCCAAAGAGCGTGGTTATGAAGTCGCATACAATGAAACTATAAAAGGCTCAATGGATGAAGAGTTAGCCGATGCTAAAAATGCCTTGAACTCGCTTTTTGCCAAGCCTATTCTCAACGAGAACTACAGACTGCCAAATGGGGATGGACGTAATGTCACTATTGTCGATAAGAAAAAAGAAACCCCAAATAAGTACCCACGTCGTGCTGGAATTCCTAACAAGAAGCCGCTATAACGTTTATCCAAGGAGGTGTCTTACTCCTTGGATTATTATTTACTCTTATGATAACTCGGAGGTTTTCATTGATCAATCGTCTTTCTGTCACGCAAAAGCTTGTGCTCAGCTTTGTCTTTGTCATTATAGTGGGGAGTATTTTACTTAGCCTTCCCATAAGCCACTATGCTAATAGTCCAGAAACAAGCTACCTGGATCATCTCTTCAATACTGTGTCAATGGTCTGTGTAACTGGACTTTCTGTTGTCCCGGTCAGTAAGGCTTACAATGGTCTCGGTCAAATTTTCTCTATGCTTCTCATGCAGACGGGAGGACTTGGGCTCGTCTCTCTTATAGCCTTTAGCACCTATACCCTGAAAAATAAATTAGGACTGAGTGATCAAGATCTCCTTCAATCCGCACTTAGCAGGGATAACCAAAAAGATTTGAAAGCTTATCTTTTTAAGGTCTATAAAATTACTTTTTCTATTGAAGCTTTGGCAGCACTTGTGATTATGACTGATTTCGTTCCTCGTTTTGGACTTGGTCACGGCATTTTTAATAGTCTCTTTCTAGCTGTCTCTGCCTTTTGTAATGCTGGATTTGATAACTTAGGTTCTAACAGTTTACAGGATTATGCAACCAATCCAACCATTAACCTTGCTGTAGCTTTTCTCATTATGTCTGGAAGTTTGGGATTTGCAGTTTGGATTGATTTGATTCAACTAATAAGACGCTATATGACAGATCGTCCTAGGAACTGGAAATTAGCTTGTAGGCCTTTCAGCAATCAAAGCCGTCTTGTTCTTATAAGTACAGGCTGTCTCCTCTTAGGAGGAACACTACTTGCTTGGTTACTGGAAATGGATAATTCTAAGACAATCGGTACTCTCAATGTCTGGCAACAACTTCTGGTGAGTTTCTTTCAGACTGTAACCATGCGTACCGCTGGCTTTGCAACTATTTCCTATACCAATGCCGATTTCTCCACAAATCTTCTTTTTATGATTCAAATGATTATTGGGGGTGGTCCTGGAGGAACTGCGGGTGGTATCAAGGTGACAACTGCCACTATCATGTTCCTGCTTTTTAAGTCAGAGCTATCTGGTAACTCGAGCGTTGTTTTTCGAAATCGTATTATATCTAATAAGACTGTTTTGCAAGCATTCACTGTTATCCTCTTTTTCCTAACAATGCTCTTTGTCGGCTATGTTATTTTGCTGGAGACTAATCCTACACTATCGCCCCTAGGCCTACTTTTTGAGAGTGTGTCAGCCATTGCTACCGTTGGTGTTTCAATGGATTTGACCCCTAATCTCAATACTCTAGGACGACTCGTTATCATGTCTCTGATGTTCATTGGCCGTGTTGGACCTATCACTGTTCTCTTGAGCTTGATGACCAAAAAAGAAAAGCATGTCTCTTATGCCCCAACTGATATTTCAGTTGGCTAAACAATTTTATTCATTGACAATATTCTGAAAGGATTTTATATGAAAACACAAATTATTGGGGTCCTCGGTTTGGGAATCTTTGGACAAACCATTGCAACCGAACTCTCCTCTTTTGGACAAGATGTCATTGCCTTGGACAACAACTCTACAACAATTGATTTCCTTGCTGATCAAGTGACTAAGGCCGCTGTTGGTGACATTACTGACATTGACTTTCTACGTTCTGCTGGTATTGATACTTGCGATACGGTCATTATTGCAACTGGAGAACACTTAGAATCTTCTGCACTGGCGCTCCTGCAATGTAAAAAACTTGGCATTACAAATATTATTGCTAAAGCTATGAATAACAATTATGAGGAAGTCCTTTACGGAATGGGGGCCAACTGGGTCATCACTCCTGAGCGTAGCACAGCAAAAGACTTGGCTTCAAACATCCTCCGTTATAACATTTCAAATATTTTTCATTTAGAGGACGACGTAGCTTTAATTGAACTTAAAATTCCAAAGGAATGGGCTGGAAAGTCCTTGCATACATTAAATCTAAGACAAAATTATAACATCAACGTTATTGGTTTTAGAGATGAGCAAAATGGCAAGTTAAACACTCACTTTGACCCAAGTAAGAAACTACCTGACGACGGAATCATCCTAGTTGTCGCCGACAATCGGACACTAGAAAAATTTGATTATCTAGGCTATTTGAAATAACAAAAAACGCTCCAATCTCGTTCATCTGGACAAGATGGGAACGTTTTTTATTATGCTTAATGGTAGATTCTCTCTATGCTAAGAGCATTATCCCCATGGATTATAAAAACGACCATGATTGAAGAAAATTAATCCAATACTAATCCCCAATATAAGGATAGCTGATAGGATGACAAAGTAATCTTGTTTCATCAAAGATTTATGCACATACCATGTACGTTTTTTGTAGCGACCAAATCGTCGTAACTCCATGGCTGTCGATATGGTATCAATTCGTTCGAGAGATGAAAAAATTAGTGGAAGAACGATTTGGAGATTCCCGCGAATGCGTTTGACCAATCCCGCCTTTTGCGACAAATCCAAACCACGAGCCTCCTGAGCCTTACGAATCGTAAAGAATTCTTCTTGAACATCTGGAATATAACGCAAGGTTAAACTCACGGAATAGGCAAATTTATAAGAAACCCCAATTTGATTCAGGCTAGCCGCAAACTGACTCGGATGAGTGGTCATAAGAAAAAGAATGGCAAGAGGGACCGTTGAAAAATACTTGAGCAATAGATTTGCAAGGTAAAAAAGCTCCTGACTGGTTAGATAGAAACGCCCCCAACCTTCAATAATAACTGTCTTAGCCCCGTAGATTTCTTCACCATAGCCAGGTGCGAAAAGGTAGACCATAAGTAAATTAAAGAGAGCAATCGATCCAATAATCTTAACAACGAAAGAAATATCTCGCCAACGAATCTTGGCCAAATAAAAGAGATAAATAGACAGTAAGCCTACTGCTAGAATAAAACGTGGGTCATAGGTTGCCATACAAGCAACTGAAACCAAGATAAAGAAAAGCATCTTACTTGCCCCAGACAAATCATAGAGGAAACCTTGACCTGACTGATAACCAATTAAACGATTAGACATTAGGGCCTCCTTTTTCGATATAATACTGGGTTACTTCTACTGGATCACTTGACAATTTCTGACCCAAAATATAAAGAGATGTCTGCTTGAGATTAGCTGACTCAAGTAAATCCTTCTGATTAAGAATTGTAACAGGATTGTCGTCTGCAATGATTTTCCCCTCAACCACAACGAGACAACGATCACTATATTCCAACATGAGCTGCATGTCATGGGTAATCATCACAATGGTATGGCCTTGCTTCTGAAGACTGTCCAAGAAATTCATGATATCCGTGTAAGTCTTGTAATCTTGACCAGCTGTTGGCTCATCCAAGATAATGATTTCAGGTTTCAAGACCAAGATTGACGCAATGGTCACACGCTTTTTCTGACCAAAGGAAAGCGCAGAAATGGGCCATTTACGAAAACTATAGAGGCCACAAGTCTTCAGTACCTCATGAACACGCTCTTCAACCTCAGTTTCTTCAATCCCTCGCAAGCGCAAACCAAGAGCCACTTCATCAAAAATCATAGTTTGACTAATCATCTGATTAGGGTTTTGCAAAACAAAGCCTATACGCTCTGAACGCTCGGCGATGCTATCCTGACTGATATCCTGACCCTTGTAAGTTAATTTCCCTTGACTAGGGACAAAACCGCATAGAGCTTTGGCAAGCGTCGACTTTCCAGCCCCATTTTTACCGACAATCGCTAGTCGCTCACCTTTTTTCAAGCTAAAAGACATATCCTCTATAATCGCTGGATTATCCCCATAGGAAACGCTAAGCCCCTCAACCTTCAAAATAGAATCACTTGAACTGTCTCTTTTATCTTTCAAAACTCTATCTGGCAGAACAAGGTCAGATAAGTCTAAAGCATCCAATTGACTAAGATTTTGTGCATCTCTTGTGTCAAATCCCAACTGACGTAAAACAGTCACATATAGAGGTTCGCGAATCCCATTTTCCAGTAAGAGAGTACTTGATAAAAGCTCATCTGGGCTACCGTTAAAGAGGAGCTCTCCTTTATTGACCAGTAAAATGCGGTCAACGGGACGATAAAGGACATCTTCTAGACGATGCTCAATAATAATTGTTGTAGCTCCCACCTCTTTGTGGATTTTATCAATGAGGTCAATGGTTTCCTGTCCTGATTTAGGATCTAAATTTGCTAGAGGCTCATCAAATAAAAGAATAGGACTCTCATCAATCAAGACTCCAGCCAAACTAACTCGTTGTTTTTGGCCACCTGATAAGTCTTGAGGGCGGTGATTCAAAAGAGAAGTCAAGTCTAGACGTTCAGCCCAGAGAGCTACCTTATCCTTCATCTCACTTTGATTAGCACAATCATTTTCCAAGGCAAAAGCCAAATCCTCGGCTACTGTTAAGCCAATAAACTGACCATCTGGATCCTGCAATACCGTAGATACTAACTGTGACTTATCATAGATAGATTGCTTGAAAATATTTTGTCCAGCTATCCTTACCTGGCCTTGTGCCTGGCCTTTATGGATATTAGGTATGATACCATTGAGACACTGAGCCAGGGTAGACTTTCCGCTACCAGAAGGGCCTAAAATGAGCACTTTCTCGCCTTTGACAATATCAAAGCTGATATCTTTAAGCGTCGCTTCTGCTTGCGCATCATATTGAAATGTAAACTGATTAAAACTAATGTATTTATCCATGTTTCTACTAAAAAAGAGAGGAGGTATCAAAGCAAACTGACAGTCCCACTCTCCTATGATTCATGCTAGTCTTTGGTAAGACTACCAGATTGTGTACGTGAGCTAGCATAGATTGCAAGAAGGAGGGTTCCTCCGATTGCAATTGTAATAAAGTTAGCTACGCCAGCTACAAAACTTTGTGCATAAAGATATGACCAGGCTTGTGCGAATTGGAATCTATCACCAATAGGGGTAACGATACCATAGGCAATAAGGAGAGCCAATGCTTGTGCTAGGTTAAACCAAATCATACTCACCAAAGAAAACTTGCCAGTTGTCACATCATATTTTTTGTTGAATAGACCAATTACAAGACCTGTAATGGCACTTGCAAACACCCAAGCCCATGAGATATTTCCGTATTGAATACCATCTTTAAGCGCATGCCCAATAAAGCCCATAAAGAAACCTGTAATAGGCCCAAAAATCACTGAGAATAGTGCTTGAACAGCATACTGAAGTTGGATGCTGGTATTCCCAAAAATAGGAATATTAACAAACATACCAATGATAATAAAGAGTGCTGCACCAATACCTGTCGCAACTACTGTACGAATTGAATTATTTTTCATAATCTTACTTTAATCTCCTAAATGTTTGATTTCAATGTGCCAGTTAGACCCCACACCAACATTATAGGCCTTGGCAAAAGACCCCTGGTTTATGGCTAAGCCAACACGATAAAGGGAATTGATATAAATAATTGGCTGACCGATACGAACATCCGCAAAAGATTTCCCATAGGTAACTTGATTTTGGTAGACCAACATATCATTGTTAAAGATGGTCACCTCGAATCGATCACCAAAGTTTGGTTCCAAGGCATAAAAGTCATCACGTGTGATAGAGGTCCAAAGAGAGCCGAAACGGACATCCAAAATGTCAATCGCCCCACGAACCAAATTATCCTCTATGATGGTTTCAACCACTGGAAGCTCTAGAATTTTGTCCACAGGTAACTCAGGACCTACTTCTTCAAAACTGATATGACCAGAAGCTAATTTGGCACCTGTATAGGCATAAACATCACGACCATGGAAGGTATAAGACAGCTCCGTATTACTACGACGATTCTCAACTTCTGAAATTTCACGGACAGCAATGATACCGACATCCTTCTTGATATAAGAAAGTGTTCCGTTATCTGGTGTGACGATATATTGCCCCGTCTTTGTTAAGGCAACCACACTTTTACGTGATGAGCCTACACCCGGATCAACTACCGAAACAAAGGTTGTCCCCTCTGGCCAGTATTCAACGGTCTGAAACAGACGATAGGAAGCTTAAAAAGTGTTGTAGGGTGTAATATCATGTGTAAGGTGATGAACTCCAAACTTGGTTCTTCTTGAAGAGCCACACCAATCATGGCCGAAACAGCACCGTCAACCAAACCAAAGTCTGATTGAAGCACCAATAAATTATTAGTCATAAATGTTTCACCTTTTCTCTTTGAACGGTTTATTTTACCATATTTTATGGGCTTTTTAAAGATGATAGATTCTTGAGCTAGCTATAGTCTTTGACTATGTTTTCTCCAAAATCAAAAAGCCAGCCAAATAGGCCGACCTTATACAATTATCTATACTTTCTTCCAACGGCTCTTTTCTGCTACTGCTGTAAAAAGCACGTCTGTTGAAGAGTTAAGGGCTGTTTCACAAGAGTCTTGGATGACACCTACGATAAAGCCAACACCAACAACTTGCATGGCTAAATCATTTGAGATACCAAAGAGGCTACATGCTACTGGCACTAATAGAAGGGATCCTCCAGCAATACCTGAGGCACCACAGGCAGAAATAGCTGAAACCACACTAAGAATGAGTGCTGTCGCAAAATCGACCTGAATTCCCAAAGTCGTTACTGCAGCAAGAGTTAAGACATTGATTGTCACGGCTGCCCCAGCCATATTAATAGTTGACCCCAAAGGAATAGAAACTGAATAGGTATCAGGATTTAAACCAAGATTTTTACAAAGCTGAAGGTTAACAGGAATATTAGCTGCTGACGAGCGAGTAAAGAAGGCTGTAATCCCAGAGTCTTTCAAACAACGGAAAACCAGTGGGAAAGGATTTTTGCCCATCATCACAAAAGCAATGATAGGATTAACAACCAAGGCAACAAAGGCCATTGTTCCCACTAAAACAAGGATTAGGACACCATAATCCGCCAAAACACCAACACCATTCTCAGAAATAGTATTAAAGACAAGACCAAGGATACCAAATGGCGCCAAGTTAATAATCCAACGAACGATTTGTGAAGTCACTTCTGCCAAGGTATGTAGCAAATCTTTCGTGTGAGTGCTAGCTGTTCGCATGGCGAAACCAAAGACAACCGCCCATACTAAAACACCAATGTAGTTGGCTTGAGCCAAGGCATTGACAGGGTTATCCACCATTTTAAGCAACAAATCTTTAAAGACTTCTCCCACACCTTGAGGTGCCGTCGCTTTAGTCGCTGCCGCTGCTCCCAACTTCAGAGAAATTGGAAAAATATAGTGAGAAATAACAGCCGTCAATGCTGCCGCAAAGGTCCCAAAGAGATAAAGAACAATAACTGTCTTCATGTTGCTTTGTTGCCCTTCTCGCGTTTGGGAAAGGGCATTGGCAACTAAGGCAAAGACCAAAAGTGGAGCAATTGCCTTCAAGCCACCAACAAACATATCCCCTAAGAGACCAATAACCGTAAACTTAGGAACAAGCAAACCAAGTACAGCACCAATTACCACACCAATGGCAATACGCTTAATCAGACTGGTCCTATTCCAAGTTGAAATAAATCGTTTCATAACTCATTAACTCCTTTTTATGGTTAGCTCAACCATAAAGTATTCGATAGCTTCCATACTATGATAAATATCTGAAATCGTCAAGACATGAGAAAAGCCTGTGGCAAACAGGCTCTCAAATCCTATTTATGACTCAATTTACGGGTCAAGAAATCACCCAAGAATTGGATAAGGAAAATCAAAATCAAAATCAAGAAAGTTGCCAAAATGGTAACTGAGGTACTAGAACGGTTATATCCATAGTAGATAGCGATGTAACCAAGACCACCGGCACCGATAGCACCGGCCATGGCAGTTTCACCCACAAGGGAAATCAGAGTTACGGTTGATACACGAACCAATTCTGGGAGCCCTTCACCAAGGTAAACTTTAATCGTATCCCAAAGTGTTGCGCCACTAGCTTGTGCTGCTTCAATAACACCACGGTCAAGATCTGCAAGTACCACCTGTACTTGACGTGCAAAGAATGGGAAAGTCGCAGCTGACAATGGAACCAAGGCCGCTGTCATACCAAGGTTAGTCCCCACGATAAAGTAAGTGAAGCCTTTCAAAATTGCCAAGAGGATGATGAAAGGAATGGCACGGAAGATTGAAGTGATTTTATCCAAGATTTGGAAAACAAATTTATTTTCAATGACTCCACGAGGACCTGTCAATACCAAGAAGAGCCCCATAACAAGACCAAGAAGTCCCCCAATGATGAAGGAAATAACCGTCATATAGAGAGTCGCATAGATGGCGTCTGGCCAAGAGTTAACCCCCTGCATACCAATACGATAAATATCTGGAAAGTTTTGTTGAATCCAATCTGCCATTATTGGGCTCCTTTCTTAAGTACTTGCAAGCTGACACCGGCATTTTCAATCGCTTTTTGGGCAGCAAGAACCTTATCTGCCTCACCATCCAATACAACGACCAATTCACCAACAGGTGTATCACCTAGAATCTCAACGTTACCGTAAAGGATGTTACTTGAAACTCCGTAATCTTTGAAAATTTCAGTCAAGAGTGGCTCATCTGTTGAAGAACCAGCATATTTAAGTTGAACGAGAAGGGCTGAGCTTGGTAAGTTTTTCACTAAGGGTTGTGCATTAATCTTAGTCAAAGCATCTTCAATCCCTGCTGCAGTTTCAATAAATTCTTGTGTCAAATCTTCTTGTGGATTTGAGAAGATATCAAGAACACTGCCCTCTTCCAAAAGTTGACCATTTTGCATAACAGCCACACGGTTACAAATGTCTTTAACAATTTGCATTTCGTGGGTGATCATAACCACTGTCAAACCAAGTTTTTTATTCAAATCTTGCAAAAGTGAAAGGATTTGTTTAGTTGTCTTAGGGTCTAGAGCTGAGGTAGACTCATCTGAAATCAAGATTTCAGGATCATTAGCCAAGGCACGGGCAATCGCTACACGTTGCTTTTGACCACCTGACAACTGTGCAGGATAGTTTTCGGCACGATCAGCCAAATCAACCAATTCCAAAAGACCACGAATTTTTTTGTCTTTCTCTTCATTGCTTAGTTTAGAATGACGAAGAGCAAAAGCTACATTTTCATAAGCCGTCTTTTGAGCCATAAGGTTAAAGTGTTGGAAAATCATCCCAATCGTTTGACGTTTCTGGCGCAATTCTTTTGTCGACAATTGGACCTTACCATCTGCAAAAGTCACATCTTTACCGATAGTGATTTTACCAGCTGTAGGCACTTGTAAAAGATTGATCGCACGCACAAGGGTCGATTTACCAGCCCCTGAATAACCAACAATTCCGTAAATATCACCTTTCTCAATCTGGATAGACACATCCTTAACCGCTTGAATAGTGCGGCGTTTCTGCGTAAAGGTGATATCAATATTTTTCAAATCAATAATGACATTACTCATAACTTGCAATTAACTCCTTAATTAGTTCAATGTGGGTGTAGTAATCTGCTAGACTAACATTTTCATCCCCACCATGGTCACGACTGTTAGCATTCCCTATACCAAAGGCTGCCATAGGAACACCCAAAGCCTGATGAATCATATGCATAGGCCCTGTACCTGCTGCTGTTGGAAGGACAGCGACACCTTCTTCATAAAAGCCTTTTGCTAACTCAATAACATTGACAATAGCTGGATCAGACATATCACTTCGATAACTTTCTTCACCAAGAGTGAAGGTTACCTTGATACGGTCAAATCCTTCTTTTTTGAGGTGAGCCTTAATACACTCCAAAACGTACTCAGGTGTCAAGCCAGGAACCAAACGCATCTCCATCTTAGCTCTGGCTTGAGCTGGTAAGATGGTCTTAACCCCTTGCCCCTGATAACCTGTTGAAATTCCCTCAATAGAAAGAGCAGGCTCAAAATAGTAAGTTTTTAAGAACGCTCGGCGGTCACTTTCTAAAATGGGTAGTTTTAAGCCATAAATCTTACGAAGACTGTCTGCATTTTCAATGGCATAGGTTTCGACAAGATTCATCTCTCGTTCGTTTGGTTGGACAATCTTTTCATAGATGCCATCGATAAGGATACGTCCCTTATCATCTCTCATGCTTGAGATAGCATTGAGCAAGTACCATGACGCCGATTCAATCACTGCACCAAATTTAGAGTGGATATCAACATCAGCACTCTCGACAGACAAATCAAAGGTAATAATCCCCTTGTTGCCCCCTGTGATTTCCAATTGACCTTTACTATTTCGGTTCCCTTGCTCCCAAACCAATAGGTCTGCTGGAAGAAGGTCATCTCGGTATTTTTCTAAATATTTTTCAAGGTCTGTTGATGCAGATTCTTCAGCGCCTTCCATCATAAACGTAATATTTACAGGAAGATCACCAACTTCTCGAATATATTTCCGAAGGGCTGTCAGACGAGCTGTAATATGCCCCTTATCATCATCGACACCACGACCATACATATATCCCTTTCGAACAGTCAGACGGAAAGGTTCATCGGTCCATGGCTGATCATTGTCCGCAGGAACAGTGTCATAGTGTTGATAGAAAATAATTGTTTTCGCATCTGGATTTGGACTCTTGAATTTCGCCAAGACAAAAGGTGCCGTATGGGTCTCGTCAATTGTCACCTCTGCGCCAACACCAGAGAAAATCTCACCAAGGTAAGCAGCTACATCATAGAGACCAATATTTTGAGCAAAAATAGATTTTTTAGAAATCAAAGTCCGCAAAACTTCAAAATAGTGCTGAGCAATTTCATCGTTACGAAATTTTCGTAACTGCTCTTCTTCACTTGAAAATGCCATCAAATCGTCTCCTTCATACACGACAAAACGGCGTGCTCTCACACGCCCTCTGTCCTTAGCTTATTTCTTTGAATTAGCTTTCAATTGATCTTGTGTTGGGGCACCTTTCCATGCTGGAAGGTCAACCTTGTTAGATGCATCATAGATAATTTGTGCTACTTCATCATTTTGGTAGGCTTTAATCAAAGTCTTGATAGCATCAGCTTTATTTGATTTTTCCCAATCTTTATTAGCTGCAATGATATTGACCCAATCTTTTAAATCTTGGCTTGGATCTTCTTGGAAGAGAGTTGTGTCATAGTCAACGTTTTGTTGTTGTGCGTATGAGTTGTTAACAACTGCAGCATCTACTGATGAAAGAGTTTGGGCAGCTTGTTCAGCAGCGATTTCTTTGATCTCCAATTTCTTTGGATTTTCAGAAATGTTCTTGATAGTTGCCAATTCACCATCTTTAACATCCAACTTAATCAAACCAGCTGTTTGAAGAAGTGTCAACGCACGGCTTTCGTTTGTACCATCGTTAGGTACTGAGATAGTAGCTCCATCTGGAAGCTCTTTAACATCTTTATACTTAGCTTTTCCGTTTTCAGTACCTGAGAAAAGGTGGATTGGGCTAAGAAGTGTGTCAGCTGCTGCAACAACATCACCTTTATTTTCTTTGTTCCAGTTGTTCAAGAAATAAATGTGTTGGAAAGCATTAACATCGATTTCGCCGTTTTTAAGGGCTTCATTTGGTTGGTTGTAGTCTGTGAACTCTTTCAACTCGATAGTAACACCCTTGTCTTTAGCCAATTCTTTGACTTTATCCCACAATGGCTCAGTAGTGTCATCCAAAGTCATGACACCAACTGTCAAAGTTTTATCATCCTTAGCTGATTTGTTACCGCCAGCACCACAAGCAGCCAAAGCTACTGTTGAAGCAACTGCCAATCCTGTAATTCCAAGAATTTTTTTAAGTTTCATCATAAGCTCCTTTAAATTGTTTTAAGTGTAAAATTATTATCCCATAGGATAAGAATTGTAGCAAATTGTTTATAATTGTATATCTCTATAGTTTTTAACTATAACGTGTCCTAGATTTTAATTATATGAAAAAGCTGAGAAAATCATTCCCAGCTCCTTTCTTATTTTTTGCTTGGAACTTTCAAAGCGTCTTTAGTTGGAATATAATCTTTGTTTCCAAGGAATTTTTCAGCCAACTTAGCCAAAGTACCATCTTTTTGGAGTTCTTCCAAACGTTTATTTACAAATTTTTGAAGGTCTTTTTGGTCTTTTCCAAACAAGAAGTAGATGTATGGTTGTTGATCAGACTTAAGTTCAATGGTCTTCAACTTACTCAACTTATTATTTTTGATGATTGCATTAACAGTTGGTGCATCAAAAATCTTGAAATCATACTTACCCTCATTCACATTTGTCAACATTTGTGTAATATTTTCTTCTGTATAGTTGAGTTCAACTGGCTTGTCTGAATGCTTCTCATTGAATTCATTCAATTGAGTAAGTGTTGATGTTCCTTGAACTACCTGTGTTGAGTGTCCAGCAATATCATCGTATTTCTTGATTTCACTATCTTTAGGAACAGTCAAAACAGCTGGTGTGGTACCAATTGGGTATGAGAAGAGGTATTTTTGGTCACGTTCTGCTGAGTAGGAGATGTTATTACCAGCCATTTGGTATTTAGCTGCGTCAAGACCTAGGAATATTAAATTCCCTGTTGATTCTTGGAATTTCACTTCATATTTATCAGAGTCTTTAAAGACTGCTTTAGCCACTTCCACATCGTAACCAGTCAATTCACCGTTTTCTTCATATGAGAACGGTGCTGTTGTCCCAACAGTGGCAAAGTTAATTGTTTCTTTAGCACCTGAAGATTTAGAAGCTTCTTTTGATGATTTAGATGAACATGCAGCAAGCAAAGCTACTGAAGCAATGGCTACACCCGTAATTCCAAGAATTTTTTTAAGTTTCATAATACTCTCCTTTGAGATTGATTGTTTTTATTGTAACAGAATTCACTAAGCTTAACTAATACTTAAACATAATCAAGGTGATAAGAAAATACTATCACCTAAAAATATCAATTGTTTGACAAAGAAAAAGTCTTTTCCAATATCTAATAATGGATACAAACAGTTAATCTCTAAAAAACTATCTTTAGCATTTGACAGTTTCTGACAATATAGCCCGTACAATCTATCATTCAATGTGAGCACAATATTTTTTACTCACCTATTTTTCCAACTCATTCTCCAGACCTAAGTCCATAGACCTATTTTTAGTAATTTTACAGTTGGGTGACAAAATCGAACATTTTTTATGATAAAGTCTTTTTTGGACTAACATCCAAAAGGAGAATTATGATGGAAACAAATAACTATACTACTAATTTACAGCTAGTCTCCCAGGAATATTCCGACGAAAAGACTAGTCTTCAAACCAAAACCAAGAAACTCTTGGAATATTTTTCACCAAAAGACATTTGGAAAATTAAGGGACTGATTGTCGCCTGTCTCGTGGCCTGCTTCCTATATGTCACTTACTTGACCCATTTTTCCTTTGCCTTTCCAGCAACCGTTGTCTTGATAAGTACGATTGAACTGGGCTGTCGTCTATTAGGTGGAAAAGCAAAGGGAATGCGACTTGAATCGGCAATATTTATGGGCACTAGCCTACTACAAGGTTTACAAATTAGTCTTTGGGGTCTGCACGACAACTGGGGGAGCGCTCAGATTCTTTGCCTTCATGCGAGTATCCTCCTTTACTTAATGGCACGTACTGGACAAAGTAATCAAGACCGTTTGGGAATTATGGTTTGGCTAGACCTCATATACACTAGCTGCATCTTCCCACTGAAATATTTCTTTATCGGAGCCTGGACACTACTCTATAAAACAGCACCTAAACAAGAGCTCTCTGAAGAAGAAAAACATGCAGTTCAGAACCACAAATGGATGATTCTCATTAGTATCATGATTGCCTTGGTACTGACTGTATTCGCTGCTAGTCAGCTTAGTCAGGTCTTGCCTGCTTTCGGACAACTCTGGCAACAGTTCTTCCAGACACTTGCTACTCTACTTGATTTCACTATCACCTTCAAGGATAACGGATTATTGTTCTCTCGTTTAATAACCAGTATCCCTCTGGCTCTAGGACTTTTTGCTCAACTCATTGCAACCTATTTGGCAAAAGAAAAGCCACTAAGTCAAAAACGATTTGAAGGTCGTCTTAAAACAACCCGTCAGTTTCCAAAAGTAGCAGCTTATATCGTACTCGGAAGCCTCTGCTTCACTTATGCCCTATTCATATTAACTGCCACTAGTCAAATGGGAGAACTCCTTTCTCTCAACCAAGTCAACATTCCAGCCCATCAAGCCTCACATATTGCTGTTCAGGGCTTCTGGCAATTAGTTCGAGTCTCTACCCTTAACTTGGGAATCCTAGCTGGACTTTATATTTTTTCTAAAGAAAACTTCTTCACCCACAAGGGGCTTCGTTTGTTGAGTACCCTACTCTTTACTTTTGCTAGCCTCTTTGCCCTTATCGCCGGCTGGAAACTCTTTGGCGTTTATATAGCACTCTATGGTGTAACGCCACGTCGCTTACTATCAGGTTGGTTTGTCACAGTACTCTTTATTTGGTGTGTCCTAACACTTATTAGACTTTATAAGCCTATCCAGGCAACCCGTCTCGCTGTATTTTATGCAACTATCAGCTTCACCTTGGTTAGCCTCTTAGGTAGCTTTATTTTATAAGAAAAAAGAGTGGAACTAGATTAAGTAGTTTCACTCTTTTTATATTGGAGTTATTTTGAATCTCTTGTGGGAAAGGCATACATCACCCAAAGAGCTACTGTTAATGGAGTTGCTTTTAATACAATCCAAGCAACATTGAAATTGGCATCACGCAGACGACGAATCTGAATAGAAATTGTAGGAAGCGCCGTTGCTGCTATAAATAGAATGAAAGCTGTCAATGTAAAGCCAGCAGCTCTTGTTTCCCCAAGTAAGTCCATCAGTAGGAAAATCAAACTACCGATAATTCCATTAATCAAGACAACCCACCAATAGTCTGATCGTTTTGTACGACCATAAAAATCGAGATAGCCTAACCAAAAATTTTTATATGCCTCTAACATGTTTACACCTCTTAATAGTCTGCTACCAGTATACTATATTAATAAGATAGGTGCAAGATGTGAAAATTTAGACTTCTTAAGTTTTCTACATATATAATAGGAAGATTATTTTAAATAAACTGGAATGGATTGAAATTAGGACTGTCCGACTCAATCTGGCCACTCACCATGGTCACTACACGACTGACATGTTGACGTACACTATTGCGGTGAGCAATAAAAATCATTGTTCGTTTAATCTTAGCAAGGTTAGCCATGACCCTGCTTTCAGTATCACTATCGAGACCACTTGTAGCTTCATCAAAAATCAAGATTGGTTGTTTGGACAATAGAGCCCTTGCTATAGCTAATCTTTGTTTTTGACCGCCAGACAGACCTCCATCTTCAGATACTTGGGTCTGAAAGCCTAGTGGCATTTTTTGAATATCCTCTAAGATATCAGCTTGTTGGCAAACTTTAAGAAGTTTTTTCTCGTCAACTTCTCCTTCAAATCCTAATAGCAGATTTTCTAAAATGGTTCCCGTAAACACATAGGTCTGCTGGGGAACGTAAGTCACCATTTGACGCAATTCCGCATGGCTAATAGCATCTTTATCTAGGGTTACATGACCACTAGATTTCGTATAATAACCTGACAACATTTTAGCTAAGGTCGTTTTTCCAGATCCACTTTTACCCATGAGGGCGATTTTCTCACCCTTATGAATCGTTAAATCAATCTTACTAAGAGTCTCTTGCTGATAACTAAAACGGTGACTGACTCCTTTAAAAGCAAGTTGTTTAAAAGATAACTCTTTAAGTTTTCCTTTTTCTTCCTTGTCCACAACATAAACTTCTTGAAGACGATTATTGGCGACTTTGGCTTGCTGAATTTTAGATTGGAGATTGATGATATTAATTAAAGGAGTTGTAAAATAATTCAACAACATATTATAGGTAATCAACTGACCTGCAGATAGTTGCCCTTCCATAACCAATTGTGCCCCATACCAGAGGATAAAGACATTAGAAACTAACTGAACCCCTGTCTTTAACCCATCCTGCGTTAATTGCCACTTGGCCTTAGACAAAGACTTCTTCAAATAGTCATGGAATTTCACCTCAATTTCCCGATAGCGTCTTTCCTCAACCCTCAAGGATTTTAAGGTTTCAATACCTCGCAAATCATCAATAACAGCGGTATTGACCTGACTATTTGCCTCCATCAATTGATAATTTTCCTTTTCAAAAAGCTTATAGAATGCCAGAATGATTAAAACATAAAGAGGAACTACCGTGAGAGTCATCAAAAAAAGTGACTGATTTTGTACAATAAGAGCCACAGCTAGAGTCATCACAATGGTCACATCTAGAAAAATCGATAAAATCGTTGAAGCTAGAGCATCGATAATGGTGTTGGCATCTCCAAAACGTGACGTGATTTCACCAGTACGACGTGAACTAAAGAAACTAATAGGCAGGGAAAGGACATGCTTGATATAAGGAAGAATGACAGCAATGGACAGGTAATTACCCAATCGATGTAGAAGATAATCTTTGAAAAAAGTAAAAACTTGTTGAGCAAGATAAGAGATACATAAGCCTAGTGAAATCATGGTCAGAAGATTATAGGCCCCCTGAGGAATCAAGCGGTCGATAATAGCTTGCAAATAATAAGAACCAATAATATTAACAAGGGTCACTAGAAAACTCAGCAAGACAATAACTGCAATCAAACCCTTACGACGAAACAAAATTGGTAAAAATGAAAGAAGTCCAGGTACATCTTCTTTGTATTTAGTATAGGCTTCTCCTGGAACAAAAAAGAGAGCAACTCCCGTCCACTCTTTGGCAAATTCCTCTAAGGGCATTTTAATGACCTTCTTGCTAGGATCTGGATCACCAATAACAAGCTGCCCCTTGATTTGACCAAACACCGTATAATAATGTTGCAGCCCACCTTCTTTAACCACATGTACAATAAAAGGATAAGATAGGTTTTCTTGTTTAAACAAGTCTAAATCCGCACGAATAGCCTGAGTTTCAAGACCCAACTGCTTGGCCGCTTCCACCAAACCAAGCGCAGAAGTACCTTCACGAGAAGTCTGAGCCAACTCTCGCAAATAAGCTAAACTATAAGATGAACCATAGTGTTTAAGAATCATGGCCAAGGCAGCTACCCCACAATCACGCTGATCAACCTGTGAAATATATGGATATTTTGACATGGTGACTCCTTATTAAAGACAACCTGCAAAATAAGGCAAGATAGTGATAAGTAGTGAGAATAGTGTAAATAATTTTAGTTTTTTCAAAATAAAACTCCTTTTAACTGTTAGTTATGTTTCTATAGTAAACATTTAACCATTAAAAAAGTAGTGACATTTATGTCACCACCATTTCTATAAACCATCTGCCGCTTTACCTGCCTTTATACTTTCTTCTAGCACCGAGTCTTCTAAAACGGAAGCAAACATTATGGCCTTATCGTAATTTTCTGCAGCCTCTTTCTTGTTTCCTTTATGAAGAAGTTCATATTTGGCTTTGAGAACAAAAACACTAGGTTTATAACTATAAAATTGTGATTTTTCTATAACAGCTAAGGCTTTATCCACAACTGTTAAGAAGTCTGAGAAGGAATTGTGAAAAATCTTCAAAGCAGCGATAGCCATCAAATCATTAAACAAAACAATATTATAGACATCATCTGTCCAAATTTCCTGATTTAATACTCTCTTTACGATTCTTTCAAAAAGTTTTTTATCATACTGTTTTCTTCCATAAAGATGGAAGAAATAGTAGTCAATAACTAATAAATCGTTAGTTGAGAATTTCCTCTTCCTTTTGACTTGTTCAAATAAGTCTTCATATATCTCCTCAACTTTAGGACTCTCTTCCCAACTAGTAAAACTCAAAATATTTTCCAAAATATCTAGAGTTAACAATTCTTCTTCTGGGAGAAGTTCAAAGAATTTCTCATAAACCTCCTCAATTAAGGCAAGTTTAGCCTTTATTCTTTCTGGATTTCTATACGTTGGAAACTTAATCAGACGATTCTTCATCTCGTAGTATTCGTCAGGGATAGTAATATTATCATGATCCAATAAATCGGTCATATTTTTTCCTAGACGTTTTGCAATATAAGATAATTTATCTAAAGACGGGAGCGACTCCCCTTTTTCAATGCGAATTAACTGACGAACAGTCAATTCCGCACCATCTAAACATAGCACTTCACGTGACATCTGCTGGCGTTCACGCTCAGTTTTGATTCTTAGTCCAATGCTGTCTTTTATGTTCAAGAGACACTCCTTTATTTCGAAATTTTAAAAACATTATATCATAATTATAATATAATTAATATACGGTTAATGCATTTTTAACAGAACAATAGTGAAAATAAGCTATTTTTATACATTTTATATAGGAAAGACCTTCCTTTGTATCAAAAAACATGCAGTTCAAAACTACATGTTTTTTTATTTCTGTTTACTTTGGAATCGCCATTCAAAGCGAATGCGGTCATAAGTTGGATAAATCGCATTAAGCAACCCAAAGGCTAAGGTAAAGCCAGCTAAAACATCTGTTGGATAATGAACACCCACATAAATACGCGAAAGTCCAACAAGGAAAATCAGAAGCCCAGTAATAGCATAAACTACTATTTTAGATTCTTTTTTCTCCAAACGCTGAGCAAGGACAATGGCAATTGCTCCAAGAATCATAAAAGTTCCCAAAGAATGACCACTAGGGAAAGAATAACCACTAGCATGCACTAAATGCGTAATTGATGGACGCTGACGCTGATAAATATACTTCAAACTTACAATCAAGATACTAGCGAGAAGCCCACTGGCTCCCACAAAGATAGCTTCTGATTTATACTGACGTAGATAAAGCAAGATGACTGCTACGATTGCAATAATAGCCTGTACAGGCGTGTTCCCAAGCATGGTAATAGTTTTAAAAAAGCGTGTCAATCCTGCTGGTAATCCTCCTCGAACCCAAGTTTGAATGTTGCTATCAAATCCTGTCAAGGCTTCAGGATAGAACTTAACCATATAACCGAGAGCAACAAATAACAAAAAGGCAAAGGAAGCATAAGTATAATGTGTGTGTTTGTGTTTCATATTTATAATTTTACTAGAATAGACTTAAGTGGAGCATAAATCAAAGCAAAGGCTAGCGCAAAAATCAAACCTTCAAGTAAATTGAAAGGTACTACCATAGCGAAAAGGTATTTATAGAGACCTATAAATTGCGCAATATCAAAGTTGGCAAATTTAGCATAGAGTGGTACTGCATAAATATAGTTAAGAATAACCATAACAACTGTAAGCAAGACAGTTCCTACAACAGAACCAAGAATATAATTCTTGCTTGTTTGATTTTTCTTCCAAAAATAGCTTAGGCCCCAAACAAAGACGCCTAGAGCAACAAAATTCATAGGAAGTCCAATCATTGATCCTGGTCCACCATTGTTTAGCAAGAGCTTCAACAATGAACGAAGCAAGAGAACACCAATGGCACTCTTAAAATCAAAGATAACCAAGGCAATAAGAACAGGAAGGATTGAAAAATCAACCTTCAAAAAATCTGCTGCTGGAATCAATGGAAATGAAAAATAAAGCAACAAGAATGAAACTGCGGATAAAATGGCAATGTAAGCCAATTTACGTGTGTTTGTCATAAAAAAATTCCTCCAAATTTTAACAATTTGAAAGAAGTTCCCAATGGATTTGCCCATGCCAAAAAAAGCCTACGCAAAAAGACTGGTCTTCTTCCATCCAGACTGTACTGTCGGTTGAGGAATCACACCTCATCAGCTTGCGCTCGCGGACTTATCCAAAGAATCACCGCCGGTCGGGAGTTTCACCCTGCCCTGAAGACCTTTTAAGGATAACATAAAAAAACCTTGGTGACAAGGTTTTCAAATTATGGATTTCTAATCTGTTGATAGTCAATGACTATAATTATTCTTTCAAAACAAAATGAAGTATCTATTTTAATTTATCATGCTGATAACGGTGACTCAGCTCTAGCCCCTCAAATTGTTGCTGGCGAAGCGCTTCGTAAACAATCATACAAACAGTATTGGACACATTTAGACTACGCACATGTTCATCATTCATCGGAATACGAATAGCTTTTTCAGGATGCTCACGCATAAAATCTTCAGGTAGGCCTGTATCCTCACGACCAAACATAAAATAGTGGTCCTCACCATCGGCATAGGCCTCTTCTGAATAAGTCTTATCCGCAAATTTCGTGACTAAATGCAAACGACCCTCTTGATTTTTAGACATGAAATCTGCCAAATTGTCATAATAAGTGATGTCAAGCTTATCCCAGTAGTCTAAACCTGCACGTTTCATTTTCTTGTCATCAATTGGAAAGCCCATAGGACGGATGATATGAAGAGGGCTATTAGTCGCTGCACAGGTACGTGCAATATTTCCGGTGTTTTGTGGAATACGAGGTTCAAACAAGACAATATGATTACGTGACATCTCAATTCTCCTAGACATAAAAAATACCATGTCGCCCGGAGTCAAGCTCAGCAGACGACATGGTTGTGGACGTTCATTAGCTTAAATCATGACAGGTTAGATTTAAAATAACGAATCGTTGAGTATATTTTAGCACTTTGGCTGTAAAAGTCAACACTACTAGCAGAAAAAATTAATATTTTTGCACTTAAATAGGAATAGTTGATAAAGCTAGCTGAAAAGGATGATTTTTCCGCTAAAATAGAGTATCATAGTAATGATTATTTGGAGGTAACTCATGCGTATTATTGTCGTAGGTGCCGGTAAGGTCGGTACCGCACTCTGTCGTTCTCTTGTTGAAGAGAAGCACGATGTTATTTTAATTGAAGAAAAGGAAGAGGTCCTCAAACGCCTCAGCAAACGCTATGATGTTATGGGCTTTGCTGGAAATGGGGCTAATTTTAAAATATTGGAACAAGCCGAGGTTAGCAACTGTGACGTCTTTATCGCAATGACCGATAAAGATGAAGTGAACATGATTTCAGCGGTTCTGGCTAAACAAATGGGTGCCAAAGAAACTATTGTTCGCGTACGTAACCCAGAATACTCTAATGCTTATTTCAAAGACAAAAACTTTCTTGGATTCTCATTAGTAGTTAACCCTGAACTTTTAACAGCTCGCTATATTGCCAATACAGTTGAATTTCCAAACGCCCTATCAGTTGAAACTTTTGCTAATGGACGCGTTATTCTTATGGCATTTAAAGTTACTGAAAATAGCCAATTATCTGGTATGACAATGGAACAATTCCGTAGGAAATTCGGCAATATTCTAGTTTGTACGATTCACCGTCAGGGTGAACTCATCATTCCAGATGGAAATGCTACCATGCAAATTGGGGATAAGATTTATGTCACTGGAAAACGTGTTGATATGGCACTTTTCCACAGTTACATCAAGCCAAAAAGCATCAAAAAACTTTTGTTGATTGGTGCTGGGCGCATCTCCTACTACTTGCTCAATATCTTGAAAAACAATCGTATTAAGGTCAAATTGATTGAGCAAAAAATGGACCGTGCGCAAACCTTTAGTCAGGTCTTCCCTGAAGTTTCTGTTATCTTAGGTGACGGTACCGCTAAAGACCTTCTTCTCGAGGAAAGTGCAGCCAGTTATGATGCCGTAGCTACCCTAACCGGAGTAGATGAGGAAAATATCATTACCTCTATGTTCCTCGAAAGTCTCGGTATTCACAAGAATATTACTAAGGTTAACCGTACTAGTCTCTTAGAGATTATCGATCCACGTGAGACAACAACAATTGTCACTCCTAAGAGTATCGCTGTTGACACTGTAATGCACTTTGTACGTGGGCGTTTTAATGCCAAAGACTCTAGTCTTGATGCCCTTCACCATGTGGCTAATGGTCGTATCGAAACCTTGCAATTCCAAATTAAAGAAAATAACAAAATCGCCGGAAAGAAACTTTCTGAGCTTGAACTTGCTAACGGTGTCCTTATCGCTGCTATTATCCGCAATGGAAAATCTATTTTCCCAACAGGAGAAGACAGACTCGCTATTGGGGATAAAATCGTGGTCGTTACACTCTTACAAAATGTAACTCACATTTACGACTTGTTGAAGAGGTAAGCTGCCATGAATCGATCTATTGTCCGTTTTCTTATTGCCAAGCTCCTGCTGATTGAGGCTGCTCTCTTGGTTGTGCCACTTATCGTCGCTCTTATTTATCAAGAAAATGCCAAAGTATTTGCCAGCATCTTGGGTACGATGGGGATTCTCCTCTTTCTCGGGGTGCTTGGTACTCTCTTTAAACCGAAGAACTACCATATTTACACCAAAGAAGGAATGCATATTGTAGCCCTCTGTT
>OGFH01000331.1_pt1 | contig 22322 bp, 17 predicted proteins | sample 1570941 | NCBI WGS metagenome assembly OGFH01 (sample SAMEA2582051, study PRJEB24529) | metagenome | biome: Human gut stool | place: China | collected 2011
ATATCGATCAGCTGCCCGGCACGCTTCTGGAGGCAGTGGAGGAACTGGAGAAGGATACTTTCATTCAGAAAGTGCTTGGAGATCATATTGCCGGAAAATACATCGATGCCAAGCGGAAAGAGTGGCATGAGTACCGTTCTCAGGTATCCGAGTGGGAGATTCAGGAGTATCTGTACAAGTATTAAAATATTCCTTTCTTTTGTAGGATGATATAAAAAACACAGAAGAAAGGAGGTGGGCCGATGACGAACATTATTGTCGTACTGCCGAAGCTGGAGGAAGCCAAAGGCGTCAAGAATATTCTGGTGCGCAGTGGCTTTCAGGTCACGGGTATCTGTACCACAGGCACTCAGGCTATCAGTCAGGCGGACGGTCTGAACGACGGTATTGTGATCTGCAGCTACAAGCTGGCGGACATGATATACACAGAACTACATGAAGATCTGCCGGAAGGTTTCGAGATGCTGCTGATGGCATCCCAGAATCTGATCAGTGAATGCTATGGCAATGGCATCGTATGTCTTTCCATGCCGTTAAAGGTACAGGACCTGATCAATACCGTGAACCTGATGGTGGAAGGTGTGGAACGCCGCAGAAGAAAACGCCGTATGCAGCCGAAAGTGCGGAATGCAGCGGATGAAAAAGCAATCAAGGATGCCAAGGAATTACTGATGGCACGAAATCATATGACGGAAGAAGAAGCCCACCGCTACCTTCAGAAGACCAGTATGGACAGTGGTACCAATCTGGTGGAGACGGCACAGATGGTATTGTCCATGATGATGGAGTAAGCAGGACGGCCCGGAAATGATTACAGGGATCCGGGCGTTACAGACATGATATTGTGAAAGAGAACAACAGGAGGAACAGCAATCCATGAAATTTACAAAAATGCAGGGCTGCGGCAACGATTATGTATATGTTAACGGCTTTACGGAGAAGCTTTCACCGGAAGAGAAGCCGGAGATCGTAAGAAGCTTAAGTGACAGACATTTCGGAATCGGCGGCGACGGTGTGATCTTTATCAATCCGGCGGAAGAAGCGGATTTTGAGATGGAAATGTACAATGCGGACGGCAGCCGTTCGGAGATGTGCGGCAACGGCATCCGCTGCGTGGCAAAATATGTCTACGACAAGGGACTGACGGACAAGAAGGACATTACCATCGTCAGCGCCGGAAAAATAAAATATCTGAAACTCACCGTGGAGGGAAAGACCGCCACGGACAGAGGACAGGTGACGCTGGTGCAGGTGAACATGGGAAATCCCATCCTTGCTCCGGCAGAGGTGCCGGTAACAGTGGAAGCCACACAGGAGACGGCAGACGGACCGGCGGTAGTGAATGCTCCCATCATGGTAGACGACACGGAATACCACATGACATGTGTATCCATGGGCAATCCCCATGCCATCGTATTTATGGAAGGGGTAAAGGATCTTGACATTGAGAAGATCGGCCCGAAGTTTGAGCATCATACCTGTTTTCCTAACCGGACCAATACCGAATTCGTAGAGATTCTGGATCGGAAAAATGTGTTTATGCGCGTCTGGGAGAGAGGCACCGGGGAGACCCTTGCCTGTGGTACCGGATGTTGCGCCACGGCGGTGGCTTGTGTACTAAATGGTTTGACGGACGAGGAAATAACTGTTAAACTATTAGGCGGTGAACTGCACATCAAATGGGACCGCAAGGAGAATCTGGTCTACATGACCGGTCCTGCGAAGATCGTATTTGAAGGTGAAGTGGACCCGTACTCTATCTGATAGAATAAACTCCTCCATAGAAACACGGCGTGGCTGCTTGCAGACAAAGACGTGTTTCTATGAGAGGAGTAAACGAACATAAGTAAGTAGGGTGATCAGCCCGGATTACGAATGTTCGTTGCAATTTTGAGAGCACGTAGTGCGGAAAAATTGCTTATTTAAGCCAGCAAGGTGACAGCAATACTGCACCAGGGATAATAGAGAGGAGAACGTACTATGTTTAAAGTAAACGACAACTATTTAAAACTTCCCGGAAGCTATTTATTTTCCACCATCGGCAAAAAGGTAAGTGCGTATTCCGCAGCACACCCGGACAAGAAGATCATCCGTCTGGGCATCGGTGACGTGACACAGCCTTTGGCGCCCGCTATCATTGATGCGTTGCACGGTGCAGTGGATGAGATGGGAAAAGCGGAGACTTTTCATGGTTACGCTCCCGACCTTGGTTATGAATTCCTGCGCAATGCCATTGCAGAGAATGATTATAAGGCAAGAGGCTGTGACATTGCACCAGACGAGATCTTTGTATCGGACGGAGCAAAATGTGACTGTGGCAATATTCAGGAGATCTTCAGTCTGGACAACAAGATCGCAGTATGTGACCCCGTTTACCCCGTATACGTAGATTCTAATGTTATGGCGGGCAGAACCGGCACTTACGATCCGAAGTCCGAGACCTGGAGTGATGTGATCTATATGCCCTGTCTGGCAGAGAACGGTTTTGCACCGGAGCTGCCGAAGGAGACCCCGGATCTGATCTATCTGTGCTTCCCCAATAATCCTACCGGTGCCACCATTACCAAGGCGCAGTTGCAGGAGTGGGTGGACTATGCCAATAAGGCAGGCGCTGTCATTCTCTATGATGCGGCATACGAAGCATATATTTCCGAACCGGATGTGCCTCACAGTATCTATGAATGTGAAGGAGCCAGAACCTGTGCCATCGAGTTCCGTTCCTTCTCCAAGAATGCCGGCTTTACCGGAGTGCGTCTGGGCTTTACCGTGATCCCCAAGGATTTAAAGAGCGGGGATGTGAGCCTCCATGCACTGTGGGCAAGAAGACACGGCACCAAATACAATGGAGCACCCTATATCGTACAGCGCGCCGGTGAGGCAGTATACTCTGCAGCAGGCAAGGCACAGCTGAAGGAGCAGGTTGCTTATTACATGAACAACGCACAGTATATCCTGAAGGGCTTGCAGGAAGCGGGCTTCACGGTATCCGGCGGTGTGAACGCTCCCTATATCTGGCTGAAGGCGCCGAACGGCATGACCAGCTGGGAGTTCTTCGATTATCTGTTAGAGAATGTCAACGTGGTGGGTACGCCCGGATCCGGTTTCGGACCCAGCGGAGAGCATTATTTCCGTCTGACGGCTTTCGGAAGCTATGAGAATACCGTGGAGGCAGTGGATCGTCTGAAGAAGATTCAGTTATAGGCAGCCGTTCTTTGCCATAAGAGGAATGGAGCAGATATATGCAGGAAAAGCAGAAAAAAGCAATCCGGTGGATCAGCCCGGTACTGATCGCATTGACAGCACTGATCGTGTGGCGCGTCAACTATGAGATCGAATTTATGATGGATGATGAGTGGTATTCGACGGTATTGTATGCGGATACACCGATCCGCAATCTCGGGGATATTGTCCATGCGCAGATCTGGCATTATTTTAACTGGGGCGGCAGAAGCATGGCGCATGCACTGCTGCAGCTGATCCTGCTGGCCGGAGAACACTGGGCGGATATCCTGAATACAGGAATGACACTGCTGTTGGGATGGCTGGCCTGCATGATAGCAGACAGACGTAAGCTCCCGTACTGGTTTGCAGCGTTGGGGATGATCCTGGGGCTGAATGCCAACTGGAAAATGAGTATGTTCTGGGAAGCCGGAGCAGCGAATTATCTGTATATGGCGGGTTTTCTGCTGGCATTTTTGTTCTGTTACCTGAAATATGAGGAGAAAAATCTGCCGGGGATCGTCATCTGGATCCTTCCACTGGGACTGATCGCAGGCTGGAGCAATGAGAATATGGGGCCTGCGGTATGGCTCCTGAGTCTTCTGGTGATCCTGTTAAGACACAGAGAGCACAAAAAAGCTCCGGTGTGGATGTATCTGGGAAACATCAGCTGCCTGGCGGGAACTATTCTGATGATCGCTGCACCGGGCAATTTTGTCCGCAGCGGGGAGACGGGGGAAGAAGCCTACAGCCTGCTGTGGAGAATGTATCTGCGCTGCTACGCAGAAGCGAAGGGAGTTATGGAGTATCTGTTCCCTGCCCTGCTGCTTACGGTATTTGCACTGATCGTCTGCAAAGGCATTCTGAAAGAAAACCTGGGCAGAAATACAGTGCTGTTATTGCTGGGGGCACTGTTGTCCTGGGGTGCCATGATCCTGTCCCCACACTATCCGGATCGGGCGGCTTTCGGAACGATGGTTTTGTTGATTTGTGCGATTTTATCCATGGCAGGGAAAATCGCAGACAGGCAGAAAGAAAATGTCTGGATGTTCTATGGCTGTGCCGTGCTGATATGGCTGCGGGGCATGTATTTTCTGGTGGAATACCTGGGATTATGCTGGGGATGGATCAAATAAGTGAATAAATGTCCATTATAAAAGATCTCACAGTCGGCAGATGCGCCGGCAGTGAGGTCTTTTATGAGTGTACACATTATTTTCTGGCATACCGGCTCCGGTACTGGCGCGGTGTCATGCCGGTCTTTTTACGGAAGATCTGCGAGAAATAAGACTGCGAAGAAAAGCCGACGCTGGTGGCTACCTGAGCTACCGACAGATTGGAGGATACCAGAAGCTCCTTGCAGGCTTCCAGCCTCCGGTCTGTCAGGTAATTGATCGGAGACTGCCCGACACATTCGGTAAAGGAATGTGCCAGATAGAATTTGTTGATATGTGTGATCTCCGCCAGGGAATCCAGTGTAATGTTCTGGGAATAGTTGGAATCGATATAACGCTTCGCCAGAGCACATTCCTTGGACAACTGGAAGGAGGAGTCAGAGATGACGGACAGGTTCTGCTTCCGGGAAATATATACCAGGAGCACCTGAAGCAGTCCGTGACATACCTGTTCAAAGCCGGGAAGCTTGTCGCGGAATTCCTGCATCATCAGCTGGGCAAAGTTGATGAACTGTTTTTTATCAGAGCCGTAGCTGTAGAAGCTGTAGCCCTTCGGGTTGTCCTGCCCCGCACCGGAAAACGAAAATGCGAGCCCTTCCACACCGAATACGATATATTCCATGGGATCGTTGGGAAGCGTTTTCTCCGTGTGCTCTACATAAGGATTGATGATGACCAGATCGTCCGTCTTCACAGGCACCTTTTCATTCTCTATATAGAAGGCTCCCTCACCCCGCAGGACATAGAACAGTTCTGAAAAGTGATGTGTATGCGGAAGGGACTGCCAGTCACCTTCGTATTTGGAGATGGAGATGTAACGCAGCTGAAAATGTTCCGGAGAACTGTTTGCGGAGCCGATATTGATAAATTCATTACTCATAAATAGATACCTTCTTTATCTTATTTTATTGTGCACTTTTTCAAATTCACAGCATTTTTTATAATGAATATATAAAAAGAACAATATTTTACAAACACATTCGTAAAAAAGACGAAAAAATAAAAAACTGTATGATTGGGATAAGCATATTATACATAATCATTTCAAAAAATCCACTATTTTAGTAACAAAATAGCAATAAACATAACAAAACAAGCAACAAAGAAATTGATATCAGGTCAGGAAGCCGATATACTTTAGTCATCAGCTGCAAGATAGTACAAAAGTGATGGGAGGAAACCATGCGATGACAGGAAGACTGACGCTGCCGACCGATGCAGACATCATTGACGAAACGATACGCTTAAAAAATCTTCTGGGTGCAGACGCTTTAAGAGACTGTGACGGAACCGAAATGCCGGAAGCACTTTTGTCAGAGCCGGTGAAGAAATATGCGACTTATTATACCACGAGAAAGGATAATGCGTGGGCAATGAAGCATCCGGAGGAGATCCAGCAGGAATACCTGATCAGCAACCGCATCACCGCCAGAGGGGAAACACTCCGCATCCGTCTGATGGAAGGCTTCCATACGGAGCAGCTTAAGGTCAACACGCTGGACGATCCGAAGCGTTGGTGGGAAGTGGTCGACAGAACGACCGGTGAAGTGGTGCCGACGGATGCATGGGAATTTGATGAGGCATCCGGTGAAGTGGAGATCCGTACGATCCCCTATCATGAGTATACGGTAAGCTTTCTGGCATTTTTGATCTGGGATCCGGTACACATGTACAATTTCATCACGAATGACTGGAAGGATACACCGCATCAGCTCACTTACGATGTGAGACAGCCCAAGACCAAACAGTATGTGAAAGACAAGCTGAGAAAATGGTGTGAAGACAATCCTCATATCGATGTGGTCCGCTTCACTACCTTTTTCCATCAGTTTACACTGACCTTCGATGACAAGAAGCGGGAAAAATTTGTAGAGTGGTTTGGATACAGCGCAAGTGTGAGCCCCTATATCCTGGAACAGTTTGAAAAATGGGCAGGTTACAAATTCCGCCCGGAGTACATTGTGGATCAGGGATATCACAACAGCATGTTCCGCGTTCCCAGCAAACAGTTCCTGGATTTCATAGAGTTCCAGCAGATCGAGGTATGTGCGCTGGCGAAGGAGCTGGTAGATATTGTACATTCTTATGGCAAGGAAGCTATGATGTTCCTCGGAGATCATTGGATCGGAACAGAGCCCTACGGTAAATATTTCGCGGGCATCGGACTGGATGCAGTGGTAGGTTCTGTCGGAAGCGGTGTGACGCTTCGTATGATCTCTGATATCAAGGGAGTGGATTATACCGAAGGACGGCTGCTGCCTTACTTTTTCCCGGATGTGTTCTGCGAAGGCGGTGACCCGATCGGAGAGGCAAGGGATAACTGGCGTAAAGCAAGGCGTGCATTACTCAGGTCCCCTCTGGACAGGATCGGATATGGCGGTTATCTGAAGCTGGCAAGTAATTGGCCCGGTTTCATTGATGAAATACAAAATGTAGTAACACAGTTTCGGGAGATCCATGAAAATATGCAGGGGACAGCTTCCTATGTGGCACCTTTCAAGGTGGCGATCCTGAACTGCTGGGGCAGTCAGAGAAGGTGGATGTCCAATCAGGTACATCATGCGATCTGGCACAGGGAAACTTATTCCGCAGAGGGAGTACTGGAATGCTTAAGCGGAATGCCTTTTGAGGTCGAGTTCATTTCCTTTGATGATGTCAGGAACGGCATCCCTGAGGAGATCAAGGTCATCATTAATGTCGGGGATGCGTACACCGCATTCAGCGGCGCGGAGAACTGGATCGACGAAAAGGTCCTGACCAATATCAGACGCTTTGTGGATCAGGGAGGCGGCTTCATCGGTGTGGGTGAGCCTACCGCTTATCAGCATCAGGGAAGATATTTCCAATTGTCCGATGTGCTCGGTGTAGACCGCGAGATGTGCTTCTCTCTCAGCACGGACAAGTACAATGAGAAAAATGCAGATCACTTTATCTTAGAGGATATTGACGGAGCCCTGGATTTCGGAGAGGGAACCAGTCGCGTCTATGCACAGGGCGGACATTATCAGATCCTTGCGATGGATGGGGAATACAGCCAGCTGGTGGTCAATGAATATGGCAGAGGACACAGTGTGTATTTTGCAGGTCTTCCGTATTCTCCTCAGAACTGCAGACTTCTGCTTCGGGCAATCTATTATGCAGCCGGCATGGAGCAGGAGATGAAGCGTTACTATGTAACGAATGTGGATACCGAAGTAACGGTATTCCAGAAGACCGGCAAGATCGCAGTGATCAACAACTCAGCACAGGCACAGCACACAGAGCTGTATATCAAAGGAAAATGTGCGTATGTGCTGGATCTGAAACCCGGCGAAATGCGTTGGGTGGACGATATCGAAGACAGGTAACTTATGGAAGGCAAAAAGCGTTTCATATTTTATAAGGTAGTACTTTACAAGTATAAGGAGGTTATTTAAGATGAAAAAGAAAGTATTAAGCGTGCTCTTAGTAGCGGCAATGGCTATGTCCATGCTGGCCGGATGTGGCAGCAAGCCTGCCGAAAATGATGCGCAGAGCGCAGCATCCAGCGAGGCATCCAAGGAAACAGAGGCAGCAGCAGAAACAACTGCTTCCGCAGAAGACGAGACACTGACCGTATGGTGCTGGGATCCTAACTTCAATGTCTATGCAATGAAGCAGGCAGAGAAGGCATATCAGGTGGATCATCCTAACTTCAAGTTAGACATTCAGGAGAAGGTATATAGCGATATCGAGACTGCTCTGATCACAGCGGCTGAAGCCGGTGATTACAGCACTTTACCTGATATCTTCCTGATGCAGGATTATTCCTTCCACAAAAATGCAACCAATTATCCCGGAATCTTCACAGCACTGGATGACTGCGGAATTGATTTCTCCCAGTTCTCTATGGGTAAGCTGGCTGACTCCACTGTAGATGGAACACATTATGGTATTCCTTTTGATAATGGTGCTACCATCATGGCGATCCGTTCCGATATGGTAGAAGCAGCAGGCCTTAAGGTAGAAGATTTCAAGGATACCACATGGTCTGAGTTCATGGAGCTGTCCAAGAAGGTAATGGCTGCGAATGATGTTCCCATGCTGACCTGCTCCGGCGGTTCTGAGATTGTGATCGAGATGTTACAGTCTGCAGGCGCTTCTCCCATGGTGGATGGAAAGGTGACACTGGTTGACAACGCAGCACTGAAGAAAGCAATCGAGACCTATAAGCAGCTGATCGATGAAGGAATCATGGCAGATTATACCGACTGGGATCAGTATATCGCTTCCATGAACAAGGGTACTGCAGCAGGCGTTATCCAGGGCTGCTGGATCATGTCCTCCATTCAGGCAGCAGAAGATCAGGCAGGCAAATGGGCAATCGTGAATATGCCTAAGTTAGATGATGTAGAAGGTGCAACCAACTACGCTAACTGCGGTGGTGCCAGCTGGGCAGTATCTTCTAACTGCAAAAATACCGATCTGGCATTTGATTTCCTGAACGCTACCTTTGGTGCTGATGTAGATTTATACGATGATCTGCTGGTAAATGCAGGAGCAATCGCAAGTTACCTGCCCGCAGCACAGTCTGAGACCTATAATGATGGCAATGAGTTCTACGGTGGTCAGGCAGTGTACAAGGATATCGTAGAGTTCGCCGGACGTGTTCCCGGAATTGACTACGGTGCATACTACTCTGATATCAGAAGTGCACTGACAGATGCGATTACCAACGTTGTACAGAAGAACGCTGATATCGATACAGAGATCAAAAACGCTCAGGATACCGTAGAGTTTAATATCGCCGAATAATCACCAGAGTATGGAAACTGGATAGTACCGGGGGTGCAGCAGTGCGTTCCCGGTACTGTTGTAGGAGAGAAACATGGAAAAGAAGAAAGCAAAATTAAGTTTGGAAAAAAAGCATAATCTGACCGGATGGGCATTCCTGCTTCCGGCATCGATTTTAATATTTGTATTTTGTTTCTATCCGATGTCACAGGCCATCCTTCTTTCTTTCCGGAAGACAGGAGGAGTCTTTAATGGTGTAGCGAATTATGCCAGGATCTTCAAGGATAAAACCTTCCAGCAATGCTTGTTCAATACCTTCTTTTATTTTGTGATTCAGGTACCGATCATGCTTGTGCTCGCACTGATGCTGGCGCAGCTGCTGAATAATCCTAAGATAAAAGGGAAAGGTATTTTCCGCACTTTGATCTTTCTTCCGTGTGCAACGTCACTGGTATCTTATTCCATGATATTTAAGTCATTGTTTGCTCCGGATGGAGTGGTCAACAGAGTGCTGATGGCCATCGGACTGTCTTCTGTGGACTGGTTCCAGAGTACATGGCCGGCGCGCTGGGTCATCGTGATCGCACTGATCTGGAGATGGACCGGATATAATATGGTATTCTATCTGGCAGGATTACAGAATATCGATTATTCTGTATATGAGGCAAGCTACATCGACGGAGCGACACCGTTCCAGCAGTTTATGAAGATCACGATACCGTTGTTAAAGCCGACCATTCTGATGACGGCGATCATGTCTACTTCGGGAACACTGCAGCTGTTCGATGAGTCTATGAACCTGACAGCAGGCGGTCCCGGAAAATCTACAATGACATTGGCGCATTACATATACAATATCTCTTTTGTGGAGACACCGAAATTTAATTATGCGGCAGCGTTGTCTGTATGCATACTTGTGATGGTAGCGGTTCTGTCTGCAATTCAGATGAAGGTGGGTGACAAACGTGACTAAATTCAAACAAATAATTTCCTACACGATCTTAGTGATAGCAAGTTTTCTGTCGGCATTTCCACTGTATTATATGCTGTGCGGTGCGACCAACCAGAGTATTGATGTGGTAAGAGGACGGCTGATCCCGGGTACCTATCTGATCGAGAATTTCAAGACCCTGGTCGACATGCAGAATCTGGGACTTGCGATGTTTAACTCCTTCCGCAATGCGATCGTGATCACGGTTGTGACACTGCTGATCTGTTCCATTGCCGGTTATGGATTTGAGATCTATCATGATAAGGGCAAGGATATTCTGATGAGTATTCTGCTGCTGGCAATGATGCTTCCGTTCGTAGCGATCATGATCCCCCTGTTCAAGATGTTTACCTCCTGGAAGCTGGTAAATACCTGGATCGCACTGGCACTGCCATCCATCTCGACACCGTTTATGATCATGCTTTTCAGACAGGCGGCACGTTCTTTCCCTCATGATATTATCGAGGCTGCCAGACTGGAAGGTCTGAGCGAAATACAGATTTTCTTCCGGATGTTCATTCCGGTGATGAAATCTACCTATGGAGCGGCGATGACGGTTACATTTATGAATGCGTGGAACAATTATCTGTGGCCGACGATCATTTTACAGGACAGCAAGGCGATCACCATGCCGATGTTAGTAGCCAATCTGAAGAGTGGATACAGTGTGGATTATGGTATGCTGATGCTGGGAGTATTGATCTGTACACTTCCTACAGCGATCATCTTCCTGTGTTTACAGAAGAGCTTTGCAAATGGAATTACGGGAGCAGTGAAATAATGCAACAGAAAATGCAAAAACAGGAAACTATGACACAGGCGCATATCAGGAAGGCTCAGGGAGCCTTCCTTTTGGCGCATAGAATGGGCCTGATCGAGGATCCCACCATGGAGGGTCTGGAGACCCGACGACAGAAGCACAATGAAGAGCTGCGGAGAATGGAACAGGAAGGACAGCGGTTCTACGGACCGCATTATTTTTCCGCACCGGCGTATCTGCAATATGAGCTGACCCGCCTGAAGCTGGATTTTGTGCAGCCGTGTGAGAAGGTCCGGGAAGGTGGTTATTGCCCGGATTTCACGGAGCAGGAGAAACGGGATTTTTACGAACAGAATAGAGATCTGTTCGGACGCTATCATGGGGATTATTTTACCTATGAGGAGGTGTCACAGATCATTGAGAAACGGTTACGGGAGGATGCATATGACAGGCTTATCTGCGACATATTATGTGAGTCAGAGAACAGGCAGTGATGAAAATGACGGACGCACATGCAGTACGGCGTTTGCCAGTCTGTCTGCTGTCAATCGAAGACACCTGCAGCCGGGCGACCGTGTCCTGCTGGAGCGGGGCAGTGTATTTTACGGACAATATCTGCATGTGACAGACAGCGGTACGAAAGAGGCACCGATCGTGATCGGAGCGTACGGCACAGCAGATGCACCGCCGCGGATCGATGCCTGCGGACAGGGGATCTGGTATCAGGATTATGGGACCCCGCTGGATGCACCTACGCATGTGTATCACGGCTATGTATCTTCCGCAGTGCTTTTGTACGATGCGGAGCATATTGTGGTCGAGGATCTGGAGATCACGAATGAAGGCAGCATGATCCCGGGAGAGCGTTATAGTCTGGGTGAGAAAATGAACCGTACCGGTGTGGCCGTGGTGGCTAAGGACAAAGGAGTGCGGGGCGGCATCACACTTAGGAATCTGTGGATTCATGATGTCCATGGGAATGTCTACGATAAACACATGAACAACGGTGGGATCTATATGACAGCGCTCCGTCCGGAATGTGAGGAGCGGACGGGTGTGGCACGGTATCGGGATATCGTTATTGAAGGATGCTTCGTGCACCGGGTCAGCCGCTGGGGAATTGCAGCAGGCTATACCTATGCTCATGATAAGTTTCGGGGAGCAGAGCTTACGGAAGCCGTTTTTCTGAACTATGGACATGAAAATATGCAGATACGGAATAATTATGTAAAAGAGGCCGGTGGGGATGGGATCACGCCGATGTATGCCCTGCGTCCTTTGGTGGAGCATAATATGGCAGACTCTGTGGCCTGCGAGATCAATGACCGGATCTATTGCGAGCCGGGCGACCGGATGGGAAAAGTGGCAGCCGGGATCTGGCCCTGGAAATGCAAGGATGCCCTGTTTCGTTATAATGAAGTCACGGACACCAGACTCAATCAGGACGGCATGGCATATGATGCGGATTCCGGGGACGGAACGGTGTATGAATCTAATTACAGCAGACAGAATGAGGGCGGCTGTGTGATGTTCTGTCTGCAGGAGGCGATCCATAATACCTTCCGCAATAATATCAGCTATGATGATCTCGGTGGTACGATCAGCCCGTCAGAGAATCCGGATGCCCTGCTTCAGGATAATGTATACTATGTGCGCAGGGGGGTTCCCTTTGTACGTAAAAATATGGACGGAGGCAGCTTTACACAGGTGAATGACCGGGTTGTTGAGCTGTAAAATATGGTGCTGAGCCCAGGATGAAAACCTGTGGCTTGGCATTTTTTTAATGCCTGATATTCTGGCGGCTCTGAAGCCCGCAGCCTGTTTCTATCGTTTTTATCGCCTGGGGATAAAGGATTGACTGAGATGAAAAAATACGGTAGAATCTGTATCAAAAATGATATACGAAAATGAGGAAAGGAGCCGGTGCATGGGCGAAAGTATATTACAACTGCGGCAGATCCGGAAATCATTTGACAATACAGAAGTATTAAAAGGCATCGATCTGGAGGTGGCACAGGGAGAATTTATTACCCTGTTGGGTGCCTCCGGCTGTGGCAAGACCACGACCTTACGCATTATTGCAGGGTTGGAACTGCCGGATGCCGGGCAGGTAATCCTGGAAGGACAGGACATTACGAACCGTGAGCCGAACAAACGGGATGTCAATACGGTGTTCCAGAATTATGCCCTGTTTCCGCATATGAATGTGTCGGACAACGTAGGATATGGATTGAAGATCCGCAAAGTTCCGAAGGCAGAGATCGAGAGAAAAGTAGAACAGGCACTTCGTCTGGTCCAGCTGGAAGAGTACGGAAAACGGATGCCGGATCAGCTTTCTGGCGGACAGAAGCAGCGCATTGCCATTGCCAGAGCGGTGATCAATGAGCCGAAGGTGCTGTTGTTGGATGAACCGCTGGGAGCACTGGATCTGAAGCTGCGCAGACAGATGCAGCTGGAATTGAAACGGCTGCAGAAGCGTCTGGGGATCACTTTTATCTATATCACCCATGATCAGGAAGAGGCTATCAACATGTCCGACCGCATCGGCGTCATGCATGAAGGCGTGCTGGAACAGTTGGGGACACCCAATGAGGTGTATTATCAGCCGAAGACCAGCTATGTGGCGGATTTCGTGGGAAATGCCAATATCCTCCGTCTGGGAGGAGAGACGTTTGCCATCCGCTCGGAAAACATTCTGATGAACGGAGAGACTGTCTGCACCCGGGAAGCTGTGGTGGTGGAAAAAAGCTTTGCCGGAGGGCAGTTACGCATTTTGTTCCGTCTGCCGGACGGACAGACTCTGACCGCCAGCCGCTATGGAATCGACAATGACTTACAGCCGGGACAGAAGGTGCAGATCGGCTGGGATGCGAAAGACGCAGTAAAGGTAATAGATAATGACAAAGACGAAAATCACAAGTAACAGCCGCAGGAGAAGCGGGAATGTCGGACTGATGATCCCTATGTATGTGTTCACGATTCTGTTCGTGGCACTGCCGATCCTGTATCTGTTTCTGTTAAGCTTTTTACAGAGAGCACAGGTCTGGGGTGTGGACTTTACGTTCACGCTGGACAATTACAAAAGAATATTGGAACCGCTGTATCTGGATACTTTCTGGCAGTCGTTGAAGCTGGCGTTTACCGCCACCTTTTTCGTGGCGCTGATCGGATATCCGTACGGCTATTTCATGGCAAAAATGAACGCTGTCTGGAAGCGCAGGATGCTGTTGCTCATTATGATCCCTTTCTGGACCAGTGCGCTGATTCGCCTGTACGGCTGGATTATTGTCTTTCGCAGCAATGGTGTACTGGATAAGATCCTGATGGGGCTGCACCTGACGAAGCAGCCGTTAAAGCTGCTTTACACTTATCCGGCGGTGGTAGTGGGAATGGTTTATTCGCTACTGCCTTTTATGATCCTGGCGGTGTATTCCAGTGCGGAGAAGCTGGATGCCTCTCTGGTGGAAGCCTCCAGAGATCTGGGAGCCTCGGCGTGGAAAGCCTTCTGGACCGTCAGCTTCCGGCTGACGCTGCCGGGACTTTTGTCCGGCGTGGTGCTGTCCTTTATTCCGTCCATGGGACTGTTTTTCATAGCGGATATCCTGGGCGGCAATAAGATCGTGCTGGTGGGCAGTGTGATTCAGGAACAGATCACCAAGGGACGGAATCAGCCCTTTGCGGCGGCGCTGTCCGCAGTACTGATGGTGCTGACTTCGGTGATGATCCGTCTGTACCGCAAGATCACCGGAACCTCACAGCTGGAAGGGATGATGTAGCGTATGAAAAAGAAAAAATGGCCCTTTGTATATGTGGCGGTGATCACAGTGCTGACCTATATTCCAATCCTGCTGACGGTGGCGTATTCCTTTAATGCTTCCAAACTGACCTCTGTGTGGGAAGGCTTTTCCCTGAAATGGTACCGGGAGTTGTTCCGGGACAGAGATCTGGGGGAAGCACTGATCAACAGCCTGATCCTTGCGGTACTTAGCTGTGCCTTTGCGGTGTTGATCGGCACTTCGGGAGCACTGGGGATGAGCCGCAGAAAACGGAAACTGGACGATGCAGTGGCCTATGTGTCCACACTCCCCATCATGATCCCGGAGATCATTCTGGGCATGGTATTTTTGTCCGTATTTTCCCTGATGGGACTGCCCTTTGGTATGGTCACGCTGGTGATCGCCCATACCACGTTCTGTGTGCCCTATGTGTTCACTATGGTACGGGCGAGACTGGTGGGAATGGACCGGTCTCTGGAAGAGGCGGCGCTGGATCTGGGAGCTACGAAGTGGCAGGTATTTAGGGATGTGATCCTGCCACAGATTCTTCCGGCGATCCTGTCGGGAGTGCTGCTTGCATTTGCCATGTCCTTCGACGATGTGGTGATCAGTATTTTTGTCACTGGACCGAAGGTCAATACCCTGCCGGTGAAGATCTACACGAAATTAAAGACCGGTGTGACACCGGAGATCAATGCACTTGCCACGGTCATGCTGTTTGTGATATTGTTGTGTCTGGCGGGGGCGTATGTGCTGGGACGTAAGTCGCAGACAGCTGTAGAGAAAGCTGCCGGGGGAAAATGAGGAAAAAACGATTCCGCAAATGCAATTGCGGATAAGTAACAACATAAAAATGTATAGCAGATGATGCAGGAGAACTGTATCGAAGGAGGAGATTATGAAGAAAAAGCTGGCAATGCTGTTGGCAGCGACCATGCTGGTCACGTTGTTTACCGGCTGTGGAGCAGGCGGTAAAGAAGATAAGGGAGAACTGAATCTCTATACCTGGGACGGCATGTTCCCCCAGGAGATTTTAGATGGTTTTGAAAAAGAGACCGGTATCCGTATCAATTATTCTAATTTTGACTATGATGAGGATATGCTGGCGAAGCTGGAAGAAACCAGGGGCAGTGATTACGATCTGGTCATTGCGGATGACTATATCATTGAGCTGGCCATTCAGGAGAGCCTGGCTCAGAAGCTGGATACTTCCAGGATCAGTACTTATGATAACCTGAATCCTGTATTTATGTCTCAGTTCTATGACCCGAAGAACGAATATACCGTGCCCTACGGAGCGGGCATACCTCTGATCGTATACGATCCGGGACTGACGGATGTGAAGATCACAGGCTATGAGGATCTGTGGAATCCGGCACTGGAAAATAACGTGGCACTGACGGCAAACTATCGTGTTATCGACGGCATCACCTTAAAGACCATGGGAGAATCCTTCAACACCGAGGATCTGGATGTGATCCGGGCAGCAGGAGAGAAGCTTCTGAGTCTGGCTCCCAATATCCGTGTGATCAATGACAATAATACGCAGGATTATCTGATCAGCGGCGAGGTGGCAGCAGCGTTCCTGTATACTTCCCAGGTATCTGCGGCACTGCAGGCGAGACCGGATCTGGAAGTGGTATATCCCAAGGAGGGACTGGGCTTCGGCATCATGGCCGGATTTATACCTTCCCAGGCACCCAATGCAGATGCAGCTTATGCATTTTTGGACTATATCAACGATCCTGAGAATGCGGCGAAATGCTATGAGTATATCGGCTACTACTGCACCAACAAAGCTGCGGAAGAGTATATTTCCGACGACATGAAGAAAATGATCGTATTGCCGGAAGATGCAGCGGAGGGCGAGATCGTGCAGAATATCTCCCAGGAGGCAGAGGATCTGCATGCGGAGATCTGGAATCAGTTCAAGAGTGCATGCAACTAAAGTTGCAGCAACTAATCTTCCGTTCAGCCCGCGCCATTCGCAAAGTCGCGTTGACACGCTTTCCGTCACTTCGTGACTACCTTTGCTCATAAACCGGTGCTCATCTCATGAACATATTCGTTCGAAAAATCATGCAAGCATGATTTTTGCGCTCGGATATGTCCATGGCTGAACGGTTACAATAAAAAACGCTTGACAGATTTGATTTGTGCGAATATTATAAACCTAAGTTGAAAAACTATTTTGTAAATGCTATGAAAGAGACTCTTGCCAAGGGAAACGACAGGAATACAGCGTCACCGACTGAGAGCGCTGTTTGCGGAAGCTGGCGAAGGGAACACTCCGGAGCAGGTGATCTGAACTGCAGAATATCACATGTAGCTAGGATGACACGTTGCACGCGTTAAGTGACAAGAGTGGATAGGCAAAGGCGCCTGTCAATTCGGGTGGTACCACGGATTAGATGATTCGTCCCGGGATATGTTTTAACATGTCCCGGGGCTTTTTGTATTCAAAAATAAGCTGTACAGGGAGCGCACATTCGGGACACTATATAACAGGAGGTGCGATATGTACAGAGATTTAACAATGAAAGAGATCAGTGAACAGCAGATCGGACAGACTTTGCAGGTGGCAGGCTGGGTGGAGAACATCCGTGACCACGGCGGCGTATCCTTTATCGATCTGCGGGATATGTACGGTGTATTACAGGTGGTCATCCGTAAGCCGGAGCTTTTAAAGGGCATCACCAAGGAAATGTGCCTGTCCATAACCGGTCTCATGGAGCACAGAGACGAAGAAACCTACAACCCGAAGATTCCTTCCGGCACCATCGAACTGGAAGCACACAGGATCGATGTGTTGGGAAGAGTATATAAACAGCTTCCTTTCGAGATCCAGACGTCTAAAGAGATTCGGGAAGATGTTAGATTAAAATATCGTTATCTTGACCTTAGAAATGCAAAAGTAAAGGACAACATTGTATTTCGTTCCAAAGTGATCAGTTATCTGCGTCAGAAGATGACGGACATGGGATTTTTGGAGATCCAGACCCCGATCCTGTGTGCTTCTTCTCCCGAGGGCGCCAGAGACTATATTGTTCCCAGTAGAAAATTTAAAGGAAAATTCTATGCGCTGCCCCAGGCACCGCAGCAATATAAGCAGCTGCTCATGGCTTCCGGTTTTGATAAATATTTCCAGATTGCCCCCTGCTTCCGCGACGAGGATGCCAGAGCAGACAGATCTCCCGGAGAGTTCTATCAGCTGGATTTCGAGATGAGCTTCGTGACTCAGGAGGATGTCTTCAAGGTAGGCGAGGAAGTATTGCATGATACCTTTGTAAAGTTTGCTCCCGAAGGCAGCAGGATCACCGAGACACCGTTCCCCATCATCAGTTACAAACAGGCAATGCTGGAGTTCGGCTGTGACAAGCCGGATCTGCGCAATCCTTTGAGAATTATGGATGTGACGGAGCTTTTCCAGAGATGTACGTTTAAACCTTTTATCGGCAGAACCGTCCGTGCCATCAAAGTACATGCGGAGATGTCCAAAGGCTTCCATGAGAAGCTGTTAAGCTTTGCGACTTCTCTTGGTATGGGTGGACTTGGTTATCTCGAAGTGGCAGAGGATATGAGCTACAAGGGACCCATCGATAAATTTATTCCCGAAGAGATGAAGGGAGAACTGGCAGAAATGGCAGGACTTTCTGCCGGAGATACCATCTTCTTTATTGCGGACAAAGAGGATAAGGCGAACTACTATGCCGGTCATATCCGTACTGAGCTGGGCGAGAAGCTGGATCTGATCGAGAAGGATGCTTACCGTTTCTGCTATGTGAACGATTTCCCGATGTTTGAGCTGGATCCCGAGACGAAGCAGATCGGATTCACCCACAATCCGTTCTCTATGCCCCAGGGCGGTCTGGAAGCACTGAACACCATGGATCCGCTGGAGATCCTGGCTTATCAGTACGACATCGTATGCAACGGCGTGGAACTGTCCTCCGGCGCAGTACGTAACCATGACATCGAGATCATGAAAAAAGCTTTCGCCATCGCAGGTTATGACGAAGAGACATTAAAGACCAAGTTTGGAGCACTGTATCAGGCATTCCAGTTCGGAGCTCCCCCTCATGCGGGAATGGCTCCCGGCGTGGATCGTATGATCATGCTGCTTCGGAACGAGGATAACATCCGTGAGGTGATCGCTTTCCCTATGAACGGCAATGCACAGGATCTGATGTGCGGGGCTCCCGGCGAAGTGACGGAACAGCAGCTGCGTGAGGTACACATTAAAGTGAGAGATTAGTGCGGAAAGAACAGGAAAGGAATGGAAATTAGTATGGCGAACGTAATCAGTGACGAGACCATAGAATATGTAGGCATTCTGGCAAAACTTGAGCTTTCTGATGAAGAGAAGGAAGCGGCGAAAAAGGATATGGGCAGAATGCTGGACTATATCGACAAACAAAGCGAACTGGATACAACGGGAGTGGAACCTATGTCTCATGTATTCCCGGTTCAGAATGTCTTCCGTGAGGATGTGGTGACCAATGGGGATGAGAGTGAACAGACCCTGGCCAATGCACCCGGCGAGAAGGACAACATGTTTGTGGTACCAAAGACTTTTGATTAGAAGTCGGGTAGAATACCGCTTTATAATCTGGTTACAGCATTTAGGCGGTAATGGTTTTCCGTCAGACATTAAAAAAGGAGAATGGATATGGATATTTTATCCCTGACAGCAGTAGAGCTGGCTAAGGCGATCCGGGAAGGTAAGACTACGTCGGTGGAAGCCACGCAGGCCGTTCTGGATAAGATCGCAGCCAGCGAAGATACCTACCACTGCTATGTGACCGTAGAACGGGAAAAGGCATTGCAGCAGGCAGCGGAAGTACAGAAAAAGATCGAAGCGGGCGAACTGACCGGGCCTCTGGCCGGGGTTCCCTTTGCTATCAAAGACAATATGTGCACCGAGGGAACCCTGACTACCTGCTCTTCTAAAATCTTAGAGAATTTTATTCCGACCTTCAGTGCGGAAGCAGTGCTGAAACTGGAAAAAGCCGGTGCAGTCATCCTGGGCAAGACCAACATGGATGAGTTCGCTATGGGAAGTACCACAGAGACTTCCTATTACGGTGTGACGAGAAATCCGAGAAACCCGGAGCATGTTCCCGGAGGTTCTTCCGGCGGTTCCGCGGCGGCAGTAGCAGCGCAGGAATGTTTTGCGGCACTGGGCTCAGACACCGGCGGCTCCATCAGACAGCCCGCATCCTATTGCGGGGTGGTCGGTATGAAACCCACCTATGGAACGGTATCCCGTTACGGACTGATCGCTTATGGTTCCTCTCTGGATCAGATCGGACCGCTGACCAAGGATGTGACAGACTGTGCCACTGTGTTGGAAGCCATCACTTCCCATGATCCCAAAGATTCCACTTCCATGAAGCGGGAGGATACGGATTTTACATCCGCACTGGTAGCGGATGTGAAGGGAATGAAGATTGGTATTCCCAGAGACTATTTCGGGGAAGGACTGGATCCTGAGGTCAGAGATGCGGTACTGGCAGCAGCGGAAGTATTGAAAGCACAGGGGGCAGAAGTGGAGGAGTTCGATTTAAGTCTGGTGGACTATGCGATTCCCACTTACTATACGATCGCGGCTGCAGAGGCCAGCTCCAACCTGGAACGTTTCGATGGTGTAAAATACGGTTACCGTGCGCAGGATGCGGAGGATCTGCACACCATGTACAAGAGAAGCCGTTCTCAGGGCTTTGGTCCCGAGGTAAAGCGTCGTATCATGCTGGGATCCTTTGTATTAAGCTCCGGTTATTATGATGCTTATTACCTGAAGGCACTCCGTGTGAAAGCATTGATCAAGAAGGCTTTTGACGAAGCTTTTGCAAAATACGATGTGATCTTAGGACCGGTGGCACCCACTACCGCACCGAAGCTGGGCAGCAGTCTGGCGGATCCCATCAAGATGTATTTGGGAGACATCTACACCATCTCCATCAACCTGGCGGGACTGCCCGGTATCAGCGTTCCCTGCGGTACGGATTCCCAAGGCCTGCCTATCGGCATGCAGCTGATCGGTGACTGCTTCAAAGAGAAGACACTGATCCGTGCAGCCTATACCTATGAGCAGAGGAGGTAAGCGACATGGCAAAACAATATGAAACAGTAATTGGTCTGGAAGTGCATGTAGAGCTTGCCACGAAGACGAAAATATTCTGCGGCTGTTCCACGGCGTTCGGCGGCAGACCCAACACCCACACCTGCCCGGTATGTACCGGTATGCCGGGATCTCTTCCCGTGCTGAATAAGCAGGTGGTAGAATATGCGGTGGCAGTAGGCCTTGCGACGAATTGTACCATTACACAGTATTGCAAATTTGACAGAAAAAATTATTTCTATCCCGATAACCCTCAAAACTATCAGATCTCTCAGTTGTATCTGCCCATCTGCAGGAATGGCTCGGTTGAAATCGAGGTAGCGGGAGAGGACGGCAACGCTTACACGAAGCCGGTGCGTATCCACGAGATCCACATGGAGGAGGATGCCGGTAAACTGGTGCATGACGACTGGGAAGATTGCACACTGGTGGACTACAACCGCTCCGGTGTGCCTCTGATCGAGATCGTATCGGAGCCGGATATGCGCAGCGCGGAGGAGGTCATTGCCTATTTGGAAAAATTACGTCTGCTGATCCAGTATCTGGGAGCGTCCGACTGTAAGCTTCAGGAAGGCTCCATGCGTGCCGATGTCAATCTGTCCGTGAGAGAAGTGGGAGCGGAAAAGTTCGGAACCCGTACCGAGATGAAGAACCTGAATTCCTTCAAGGCCATCGCCAGAGCCATTCAGGGGGAGCGGGAGCGACAGATCGATCTGCTGGAGGCCGGCAAAGAGGTCATTCAGGAGACCAGACGCTGGGATGATAATAAGGAATATTCCTATGCGATGCGTTCCAAGGAGGATGCACAGGATTATCGTTACTTCCCGGATCCTGATCTGGTACCGGTCTATATCAGCGATGAGTGGCTGGATAGCATCCGCAGCAGACAGCCGGAATTCCGCACCGAGAAGATGAAGCGTTACAAGGAAGAATACGATATTCCGGAATATGATATCGATATCATCACCGGCTCCAAGCATCTGGCAGATATCTTTGAAGCTTCCGTTGCACTGGGAAGCCAGCCCAAGAAGGTGTCCAACTGGCTGATGGTGGAGACTATGCGCCTGTTAAAAGAAAAAGAGATGGAGCCGGAGGACATCCGGTTCTCACCGGAGCATCTGAGCAGGCTGATCACGCTGGTAGATGGCAAAGTCATCAACTCTTCTGTAGCAAAAGAAGTATTCCAGGTGATGTTTGAGGAAGATGTAGATCCCGAACAGTATGTGGAAGAGAAGGGACTAAAGACCGTCAATGACAAAGGTGCATTGCGTAAAGTCGTGGAGGAAGTCATTGCCGCTAATTCCCAGTCTGTCGAGGATTACCACAACGGCAAAGAGAAAGCCATCGGCTTCCTGGTAGGCCAGACCATGAAAGCTATGAAAGGCAAGGCAGACCCCGCCAGCGTCAACCAGATGCTGAAGGAACTGCTGTGAATTGAGAGTTAGTGAAGAAGCCACGAACGCCCACGGCGAACGGAATGTCCTTCCTCGATGTGAGGTCTCCCGGTGGGAATTTTCTAACGAAAAGT
>OGFH01000397.1_pt1 | contig 18853 bp, 11 predicted proteins | sample 1570941 | NCBI WGS metagenome assembly OGFH01 (sample SAMEA2582051, study PRJEB24529) | metagenome | biome: Human gut stool | place: China | collected 2011
TGGCGTAGCGGTAACGCACGGCCTTGCACAGACGCACGCCGTCGATGATCGAAGCATGGTTCAGCGAATCGGAGATGATGGCGTCCTCCTCCGAAAAGAGCGGTTCGAACACGCCGCCGTTGGCGTCGAAGCAGGCGGCGTAGAGAATCGTGTCCTCCGTACCGAAATAGTCGGCGATAACCTTCTCCAGCTCCTTGTGGATGTCCTGGCAGCCGCAGATGAAGCGCACCGACGACATGCCGTAGCCGCGGGCATCCATTGCTTTCTTCGCCGCCTCGATCAGCCGCGGATTGTCCGACAGTCCGAGGTAATTGTTGGCACAGAAGTTGAGCACCTTCCGACCTGCAACCTCGATCTCGGCCCGCTGGGGCGAAGCGATGATCCGTTCCCGTTTGTAAAGCCCTGCGGCCTCGATTTCGGCGAGTTCATGTTGCAGGTGCTCCTTGATTTTCCCGTACATATCCGTTAATTTTTTGATGAAATTCCGAGTGCAAAGTGTCGATCTGTTACAAATGTACGATAAATTTCCGAAAACAGACACTCTCCGAACGCTTTTTTCTCACGCCGGGTTACAATTTGTTATTCGCCACGCCTCCAAGGCTTCCGGGAGGTTTTTTCGGCGGCGTTTTTTTGCCGCCGCATAATTTTTTAATACCTTTGTTGCTCAAATAACAACCAGCTACCTATGAAAAAATCGTGTGTATTGGTCAGCGGCGGTGCAGGCTACATCGGCTCGCACACCTCCGTGGAACTCATCAACGCCGGCTACGACGTGGTGATCGTCGACAACCTTTCGAACAGCGACCTCAACGCCGTCGAAGGCGTGCGCAAGATCACCGGCGTGGACATCCCCTTCGTCGAGGTCAACTGCTGCGACCGGGCGGCTTTCCGCAAGGTCTTCGAACAGTACGAATTCGACTCGGTGATCCACTTCGCAGCGTCGAAAGCCGTGGGCGAGTCGGTGCAGAAGCCGCTCGAATACTACGGCAACAACCTCACCTCGTTTATGAACGTCATCGGCCTGATGCGTGAATTCGGCCGCCGGAACATCGTCTTCTCGTCGTCGTGCACCGTTTACGGCGAGCCGGAGAAGCAGCCCGTGACGGAGCAGACGCCCCGCAAGCCGGCCACTTCGCCCTACGGCAACACCAAGCAGATGTGCGAGGACATCCTGCGCGACTCGCTCGCCGCCTACCCCGGCATGAAAGGCATCGCGCTGCGCTATTTCAACCCCATCGGCGCACATCCTTCGGCGCTGATCGGCGAACTGCCGCGCGGCGTGCCGCAGAACCTCGTGCCCTTCATCACGCAGACCGCCGCCGGACTGCGCGAGTGCCTCTCGGTCTTCGGCGACGACTACCCGACGCCCGACGGGTCGTGCATCCGCGACTACATCGACATCGTCGATCTGGCCCGCGCCCACGTAGCTGCCCTGCACCGCCTGATCGAAGAGCGCGGCGCCACCCCTTACGAGGTCTTCAACGTCGGCACCGGACGGGGCGTTTCGGTGCTGGAGCTGGTCCGCGGATTCGAACGGGCCAACGGACTGAAACTCAACTACCGCTTTGCGCCGCGCCGCGCCGGAGACATCACGGCGATCTGGGCCGATCCCACGCTGGCGAACACCCTCCTGGGCTGGCGTGCCGAGCGGCCGCTCGAAGAAACGCTCCGCACGGCCTGGCAATGGCAGCTGCACCTCGGACAGAGATAACCTTCCCGCCGACAGAACATATTGCGGAGAGCGCATCCGGAGCCGTTCCGGATGCGCTCTCCGCATACTCCTCCCTCCCGTTCCGACATCCGGCCCCGGCTGGTCCTTCGCACCGGACCGACCGCCTCCCCTGCGCCTGCAAAGGCTTTTTTCATCTTTTTCGCAACAGAAAGGAGAAGCGATTGATATTTTTTGTATTTTTGCATCAATTGGGAAAATAATGAACTTAAAATGCCGAAATTGCATGAAGAGAAGGTAAACGTCCTGAAAAAACCGGAATGGCTGAAAATCCGGCTTCACCGCACCGCAGAATACGCGGACGTGCAACGCATCGTCAGGGACCACTCCCTGCACACGATCTGCAGCAGCGGTCTATGCCCGAACAAAGCCGAATGCTGGAGCCGCAGGACAGCGACCTTCATGATACTGGGTGAAATCTGTACGCGCAACTGTCGATTCTGCGCCACCCTTTCGGGCCGGCCTCTGCCGCCCGATCCTTCAGAACCCGCCAAACTCGCCGAAAGCGTCCGTTTGATGGGATTGCGGCATGTGGTGGTAACCTCCGTTACACGCGATGACCTGCCCGACGGCGGCGCGGCCCACTGGGCCGAATGCGTCCGCGCGATCCGGGCGGAAAATCCCGACGTCACAATTGAGCTCCTTATTCCCGATCTGGATGCGAAACCCGACCTGCTGGACACGGTGATCGCCTCCGGGCCCGATATCATCGGGCACAACATCGAAACCACCGAACAGCTGACCCCCCTGGTGCGTTCGCGGGCCCGTTACCGTACGAGCCTCGACGTGCTGCGCTATTTAAGCGAAAAGGGCGCCGTCGCCAAGAGCGGCCTGATGGTCGGACTCGGTGAGAGCGATGAAGAAGTTTTACAGACCTTGCGCGACCTGCACGCCGCCGGCGTGGAGATCGTGACCCTCGGCCAGTACCTTCGTCCCACTCTGGAGCATCACCCCGTTGCGGCGTACATTACTCCCGAAAAATTCGACTGGTACCGGCAGCAGGCGCTCGACATGGGCTTCAGCTACTGCGCGAGCGGTCCGATGGTGCGTTCGTCGTACCTGGCAGACGAAGCGCTCGGCTCGGTGCGTCTGAAGCGACAGGTTTCCGCGAAAGCCTGAGTCTTCCCGCCGCGCGGGAAAAGGTCTGCGACAAAGAAAGTGTTGAACCGACGCTTTCCGGATTTACGGTATCCGTACGGAGCCGGACGGAGAGGTGTCGTAACGTAATTTACGATGTTTGTCGAATACCGGGACCTCGGACAAATGGACTACAAAGCCTGCTGGGAGTACCAGCAGAGGCTTTTCGACACCCTCCTGCGGGCCAAGGGAACCCCGGCGGAGGGCGCGGGCTATTTGCTCCTGGTGGAGCATCCGGCGGTCTATACCCTCGGCAAGAGCGGCCATGCGGAGAACCTGCTGGTCGGCGAAGAGTATCTGCGCAGCATCGGCGCCGAATTTTACCACATCGACCGGGGCGGCGACATCACCTTCCACGGGCCGGGACAGATCGTGGGCTACCCGATCCTCGACCTGGAGCGCATCGGACTTTCGCTGCGCGACTACATCGACGCGCTCGAGGGCGCAGTCATCCGGACGGTAGCCCGTTACGGCATCCGGGCCGGACGCATCGCCGGCGCCTCGGGCGTCTGGATCGAAGGAGCGCAGCCGGCGCGTAAGATCTGCGCGATCGGTGTGCGGGCGTCGCGTTACGTGACCATGCACGGCTTCGCACTCAATGTGGCAACCGATTTGCGTTATTTCACCCATATCAACCCCTGCGGGTTTACGGACCGGGGTGCCACGTCGATCGAAAAGGAGATCGGTCGCCCGGTTCCGATGGAGGAGGTCAAACGACGCCTCGTCGAAGATTTATGCGAGAATTTGAATGTTAAAATATATAAATAATAACAAATATGCCCATAGAAAAACGATGGGTAGTGAAGCCTCAGGGGAATCCGGAGGCGGTTGCCGCGATGGCTGCCGCGACGGGCATCTCCCCGGTCCTGGCCAATCTACTCGTACAGAGAGGCATAGACACGTTAGAGAAGGCTAAGAAATTTTTCAACCCCCAGCTTTCGGACCTGCACGACCCGTTCCTGATGAAGGATATGGACAAGGCGGTCGAACGGGTGGAGCGGGCCGTCCGCAACCGTGAGAAGATCATGGTGTACGGCGACTACGACGTCGATGGCACGACCGCCGTCGCGCTGGTTTATAAATTTCTGCGCCAGATAGGTCACAAGGACCTGTTGTTCTACATCCCGGATCGTTATACCGAAGGTTACGGTATCTCGACCAAGGGCATCGACCACGCCGCACGCAAGGGTGCGACGCTGATCATCGCCCTGGACTGTGGCATCAAAGCCATAGAGAAAGTGGACTATGCCAAACGCAAGGGCGTGGATTTCATCATCTGCGACCATCACCTCCCGGCCGAGGAAATTCCCCGCGCCGTAGCCGTTCTCGACCCCAAACGCGCCGACTGTTCCTATCCGTTCGACGAACTGTCGGGGTGCGGCGTGGGATTCAAGCTAGTGCAGGCCTACTGCCAGAAAAACGGAATTCCGTTCCAGCAAATCGAGCCGTTGCTCGACCTGCTGGCCGTCAGCATCGCCTCGGACATCGTTCCTCTGGTGGATGAAAACCGGATTTTAGCCCACTACGGGCTTCTGCGGCTCAACGCCTCCCCCTCGAAGGGGCTGCTCTCGATCATCAAGATCTGCGGCCTGGATCGACACAACATCACCATCGACGACATCGTCTTCAAAATCGGACCCCGCATCAACGCCGCAGGCCGTATGCGGATGGACGAAAACGACGAAAACGCCGCTCCTTCGGGCGGCTATGCGGCGGTCAATCTGCTGATCGAAGGCAACGAAAGCCTGGCCGAAGAGTTCGGCTCGGTGATCGACGGCTTCAACCAGGACCGCAAGTGCATCGACCGCAGCGTCACGCAGGAAGCCCACGACTTCATCGAGGCCCACGCGGAGCTGAAGGCCGCCAAGAGTACGGTGATCTACAACCCCCGCTGGATGAAGGGCATCGTGGGCATCGTGGCCTCCCGCCTGATCGAAACCTACTACCGCCCGACGGTGGTGCTCACGATGAGCAACGGGTTCGTCACGGGTTCGGCCCGCTCGGTGCCCGGCTTCGACCTCTATCAGGCAATCGAATCCTGTTCGGACCTGCTGGAGAACTTCGGCGGGCACATGTACGCAGCAGGACTCACGATGCGTCCCGAACGGGTCGAGGAGTTCACCCGCCGCTTCAATGCCTACGTCGAAGAGAACATCGACCCGATAACGCTGCAACCCCAGGTGGAGATCGACAGCGAACTCTTCTTCTCGAACATCACCCCGGCGTTCCGCCGCGACCTGAACCGTTTCCAGCCGTTCGGCCCCGGCAACCCCGCACCGGTATTCGTCACGCGGGGCGTGGTCAGCCACGGCGAAACGAAGCTCGTCGGCGCCGACTGCGAGCACCTGCGCATGGACCTGATGCAGCGCCAGAAACCCAACACGACGATTCAGACGATCGCCTTCCAGCAGCCGACCCACTACGAGTGGATCCGCGCGGGACATCCGATCGACGTCTGCTATCAGATCGTAGAGAACCACTACCGGGGCTCGGTTTCGGTACAGCTCCGCATCAAGGACATCAAACCCCTGCGGAGCAAGCAATAATACGGCCGGCAACATCCGTAAAAACCGGAGCTTTCAGGCTCCGGTTTTTTACGGATCCCGCCCGACGACACCGGCGGCGGCATTCCGTCCGAACCACTCCTTCCCGCTCCCGAAACGAAAAAATCCGATACAACAAAGTCGGGTTTTAGTTTCTAATTATTAGAAAAATCACTACATTTGACACAAAATAGTAATTGTTAGACCTTTTCTACCCAATATGAGTAAACCCTTCAAGCGTTATCTCGTCACCTCGGCACTGCCCTACGCCAACGGCCCGGTACACATCGGCCACCTGGCGGGCGTCTATATCCCGTCGGACATCTACACGCGCTACCTGCGCCTGAAAGGATACGACGTGATCTCGGTCTGCGGCAGCGACGAGCACGGCGTGCCCATCACCATCAAGGCCCGCAAAGAGGGCGTCACGCCCCAGCAGATCGTCGATCGCTATCACCAGTTGATTAAATCGTCGTTCGAAGGGCTCGGCATGTCGTTCGACATCTACTCGCGCACCTCGTCGAAGACCCACGCCGCGACAGCGTCGGAGTTCTTCCGCAAGCTCTACGACGAAGGCAAATTCATCGAGCGGACCTCGGAGCAATACTACGACGAGGAAACCCAGACGTTCCTCGCCGACCGCTATATCGTGGGCACCTGCCCCCGCTGCGGCAACGACCGCGCCTACGGCGACCAATGCGAAAAATGCGGATCGACCCTTTCGCCGGACGAACTGATCAACCCGCACAGCGCCGTATCGGGTTCCGTACCCGTGAAACGCGCCACCAAGCACTGGTATCTGCCGTTGGACCAATACGAGGGTTTCCTGCGCGAATGGATCCTCGAAGGGCACAAAGAGTGGAAAACCAACGTCTATGGGCAATGCAAGAGCTGGCTCGACGGCGGTCTGCAACCGCGTGCGGTGAGCCGTGACCTGGACTGGGGCATTCCCGTACCGGTCGAAGGGGCCGAAGGCAAGGTGCTCTACGTCTGGTTCGACGCGCCGATCGGCTACATCTCGGCGACCAAGGACCTGACGCCCGACTGGGAGAAATACTGGAAGGACGAAGAGACCAAAATGGTGCACTTCATCGGCAAGGACAACATCGTCTTCCACTGCATCGTCTTCCCGGCCATGCTCAAGGCGCACGGCGGCTACATCCTGCCTGAAAACGTCCCTGCCAACGAATTTCTGAACCTCGAGGGCGAAAAGATCTCGACCTCGCGCAACTGGGCCGTCTGGCTGCACGAATACCTGGCCGACTTCCCCGGCAAGGAGGACGTGCTGCGCTACGTGCTCTGCGCGAACGCCCCCGAAACCAAGGACAACGACTTCACCTGGAAGGACTTCCAAGCCCGTAACAACAACGAGCTGGTAGCCGTGCTGGGCAACTTCGTAAACCGGGCTTTAGTCCTGACACACAAATACTTCGACGGTGCAGTGCCCGCCTGCGGCGCACTGACGGACTACGACCGCGAAACGCTTCGGGAACTCTCCGGCGCGAAGGAAGCCCTCGAAAACAACATCGAAAACTACCGGTTCCGCGAAGCCTTGAAGGAGGCGATGAACATCGCACGTCTGGGCAATAAATACCTGGCCGACACCGAACCGTGGAAACTCATCAAAACCGATCCCGAACGGGTCAAGACGATCCTGAACATCGCTTTGCAGATCACCGCAAACCTCTCGATCGCCATCGAACCGTTCATGCCCTTCTCGGCGAAGAAGATCGTCGGGATGTTGCAGGCAGGACCCTTCGGCTGGGAGAAACTGGGCAGCACCGACCTGCTCGCTGCCGGACATCGGATCGGCGAAGCCGTGCTTCTCTTCGAAAAGATCGAGGACGACGTAATCCAACGCCAGCTCGACAAGTTGGCGGCGACCAAAGCGGCGAATGCTTCGGCCGAAGCAGCACAACACGTTGAAGATCAAAAGGAAACGACGACTTTCGACGATTTTCAAAAGATGGATATCCGTGTTTCGACGATCCTCGCCGCTGAAAAAGTCGCCAAGACGAAAAAGCTGTTGAAACTGACCGTCGATACGGGCATCGACAAGCGCGAAATCGTTTCGGGCATTGCCGAATACTACACACCCGAAGAACTCGTCGGGAAACAGGTACTCGTACTGGTGAATCTGGAACCGCGCGAACTGAAGGGCATCCTCTCCCGTGGCATGATTCTGATGGCCCAGGACGCTTCGGGCAAATTAAGGCTGTTACAACCTGACGATCAGACAAATCCGGGTGCGACAGTCGGATAATAAAGATATTTCTTGAACAAAAGATACAACCTTTAATATTAAAAAACAATGGAGAACATCGATTGGGGCTCTCTCGGCTTCAACTACATGAAGACCGATTTCAATGCCCGCTATACTTGCACGGACGGCAAGTGGAGCGAAATGGAAATTACAAGCGACGAGTACATCAACATGCACATGTCGGCATCCTGCCTTCACTACGGCACGGCTCTTTTCGAGGGCTTGAAAGCCTTCCGGGGCGCTGACGGCAAAGTACGTCTGTTCCGCGTCGAAGAGAATGCAAAACGCTTGCAGTCGTCGGCAAAACGCCTCTGCCTGCCCGTACCGACGATCGATATGATCGTCAAAGCCTGCGTAGAAGTGGTTAAGCGCAACGAGCGTTTCATCCCGCCCTACGGCACCGGCGCATCGTTCTACCTGCGTCCCGTTATGTTCGGAACGACGGCAGGACTGGGTGTAAAACCCTCCAAGGATGCTTTGCTGGTGGTTTACGGCTCGCCCGTAGGCGCTTACTTCAAAGGCGGCATCAAGCCGATGAAGGTCGCAATCGACCGCGAACAGGACCGTGCTGCTCCACGTGGAACAGGCGACGTGAAGGTGGGCGGTAACTATGCAGCCAGCCTTATGTCGGGCGAGCACGGACACGAGCTCGGCTATGCGAGCATCATGTACCTCGACGCAACCGAACACAAATACATCGAAGAGTGCGGTGCAGCCAACTTCTTCGGCATCAAGAACAACACGTATATCACGCCGAAGTCGAACTCCGTACTTCCGTCGATCACTAACAAGAGCCTCCGTCAATTGGCTCAAGACCTGGGTCTGAAGGTCGAGGAGCGTCATATTCCGGTGGACGAACTCCCGACTTTCGAGGAGTGCGGCGCTTGCGGTACGGCAGCTGTCATCTCGCCGATCGGCAGCATTTACGACATGGACACGAAGCAAACCTACACCTACGGCGACGAAGTAGGCAAGGTTTCTCTGCAACTCTATACGCTTTTGCAGGACATCCAGTACGGCCGCACCGAAGACAAACACAACTGGTGCACGATCGTCATGTAATCGACGCCTGCAAAACTCAAGAAAAAAGGATGTTCCACGTGGAACATCCTTTTTTCTTACTGCATATTTTCTTTGCCACCACTTACAAACAGCCGTAAAAAAATCGGGAATAGCCGCAGCTACTCCCGATATAAAAGATAGAAAAATACAATCGCACAATTTATCGACCGATCTTAATCCGCATTGATAAACGACAAATACATCCAAAAACGATTGTCAAATTTGGGAACATAGCGGTTAAACTGCATTACCCGATACTTTACCGACCGAATTTCACCAGCAACACATTCACATCCGCCGGAGAAACTCCGGGAATACGGGAAGCCTGCCCTATCGTCGCAGGTCGGATTCGGGTGAGTTTCTGCCGGGCTTCGATCGTCAGGGCATTCATCGAATGGAAATCGAAATCGGCCGGGATACGGATATTCTCCAGGCGATGCAATTTGTCGGCAATGAATTTCTCCCGTTCGATATACCCCTTGTACTTGATTTGGATCTCGGCTTCCTCGACGACCTCGGCATCCATCTCCTGCTCGCGCAGAAAATCGCCGAGCTTCGGTAAAACACCCGAGAGCAGATCGAAGGTCACATTGTTACGCATCAACAAGTCGTGCAGTTTCCGACCTTGCGAAATCGCGTCGCAACCGAGCGATTTCAAACAGTCGTTAATTTCGTCCGGTTTGACACTCAGTCCGCGAGCGAATGCTACGAGCGATTCTACGAGTCGATTTTTTTTGCAGAAACTATCGTACCTTTTTTGCGAAATCAGCCCGATTTTATATCCGATCGGAGTCAATCGAATGTCGGCATTATCCTGCCGCAAGAGAATCCGATACTCGGCACGCGAAGTGAACATACGATAAGGCTCATCCACCCCTTTGGTCACCAGGTCGTCGATCAATACCCCGATGTAGGCTTCGTCGCGTGCCAATACCAGCGGTTCCTCCCCCATCCTGCGGCGATGCGCATTGATACCGGCCATCACCCCCTGCGCCCCGGCCTCTTCATAGCCGGTCGTCCCGTTGATCTGGCCGGCGAAATAGAGTCCGTCCACCAGCTTGGTTTCGAGCGAATGGTGCAGTTGCGTCGGCAGGAAATAGTCGTACTCGATCGCATAACCCGGACGGAAAATATGCAGATCTTCGAACCCCTCGATGGCGTGCAATGCCTCCCACTGAATGTCCCAGGGCAACGACGAGGAGAACCCGTTCAGATAATATTCGTTGGTCGAACGACCCTCCGGCTCGAGAAAAAGCTGGTGCTGGTCCTTATCGGCGAATGTGTTGAGCTTGTCCTCGATACTCGGGCAATAACGGGGACCGATCCCCCGGATCGTACCGTTGAAAAGCGGCGAATCGCCGAAACCCTTCCGCAGAATGTCATGCACCTTCTTCGAAGTATAGACCAAAAAGCACGGAAGCTGATTCTGCACCGGATGCGTATCGGCGGAAAAGGAAAATTTCGAGGGATTTTCATCCCCGTATTGCGGTTCCAGAATTTCGAAATTGATCGTCCGCGCATCGAGTCGTGCAGGGGTCCCGGTCTTCATCCGGCCGGCTTCGAAACCCATCGCCACGAGCGATTCGGTCACTCCGTGCGAAGCCGAATCCCCCGCACGGCCGCCCTCGGCGTGTGAACGACCGCAATACATCACCCCCGCCAGAAACGTCCCGGCAGTCAGGATCACACAGTCGGCCGAGAACTCCACCCCCATCTGTGTCCGAATCCCGCGCACTTGCGGCCGACCCTCCTCCGCAGGCCGCTGCCCGAAGAGCAGTTCGACCGCAGTGTCCTGCCAAAGATAGAGGTTGGGGGTATTCTCCAGCGTACGCCGCCATTCGGCCGAGAAACGCGACTTATCGCACTGGGCCCGGGGACTCCACATCGCCGCCCCTTTCGAGCGGTTGAGCATGCGGAACTGGACAGCCGTAAGGTCGGTAATCCGCCCCATCTGCCCCCCTAAAGCATCTATCTCTCTGACTATCTGCCCTTTAGCAACACCGCCTACGGCCGGATTACAAGACATATCGGCCAACTTGGTCATGTCCATCGTCACGAGCAGCGTGCGGGAGCCGAGCCGCGCTGCCGCCGAAGCCGCCTCGCAGCCGGCATGACCGCCGCCGACCACGATGATATCGTAATGTAAAACCATATCTCCTTTTCCATGAATTGCGGAAAACACCGCCGCCCGTCAATCCGACGACCGACCGCCGCACGGCAAAGATACGAACAAAGTCGCTTATCCGAAAAAACCGAAACCGCACGCAACGGCAACTTTCGCCCAGCTATCCGCCGTCCGACGGCGAAAGTCGGATCGAAAACGGCAACCTCGCGGCAAAACGTCGCCGCAGCGCCGAAAAGATCGGCAAGCACGGGCTGTCCCGCCAAAAACGGATTCTCCCCGCTTCCGGCACACTCCGGCGACCCGCACCGAACCTTGCCGGCATTTTCCCGCAAAAATAAACTTCTCTCCGGCAAAGAGCCGACAATCCATGCCGCCCATTCCGGAAAAATACAAACGATTAAAGGGTTGCGGACACAACCAACGGCCGGATCCGTCCCCGCACGGCGGAAACGCCTCCTCCGAAAGCCGAATCTTCGCAGTCCACCTTTCCCGGCTACCGATTCGCCGCGCAGCGGACCCGATCGACAGCCCCCACAACTGCTGCCGCAGCCACCGCAGCCGGCACTTCCCGCAAGCGAATTCGTCCGCTTCAGTCCCAACGAAGGAAAACGCGATCATAACGTCCTTTTTGGAGGCGCAGCGACCCGAATCTCCCTCCGAAGAAAGGATTTAAGAGAGAGTCGGCATTACAGACACGGACTCCGGCCGCGAACGAACGACCGTCGAATGACGGACATTGAAATATACGATTGCCGGGGAAAATCCATCTTTTTTCGGGAACCGGTTCCAAACAAAAGACGAATCCGCCCATAAACCGCCGTTTCAGCGTCTTTAACGGTCCATTCCGCCGTCGGGAACAGAACCGACCGTTATGGTATATTCGAACGATTTTAAGGAGCATTTCAGGCGTTAAAAATACATCCTTTCGTGAAAGAGTTCGCAACCCTGCGGCCGGATCCCTCTGCAAACCGTCTTTTCAGCACCTTGAACCGCCCATTCCGCCGTCGGGAAGAATCGACCCTTATGGTATATTCGAACGATTTTACGGGATATTTCAGGCATTAAAAATAACCCTACCGGGAAAGGGACCCGCAACTCCGCGACCGGATTCCCTCGCAAAGCCCTATTTCAGCCCTTTGGACAGCTCATCCCACTGTCGGAGGTAGTGATCCTCCTTACGGTGCATTTGAGCGTTCGCACGGGGTGTCTTATCCTTCTGTCCGCACAGATGGAGCAAACCGTGCACCACCACGCGGCGCATTTCGGTCAGCTTCGCGGCGCCGTATTCGCGTGCATTGTCCGCAACGGTTTCCACATCGATGAAAATATCGCCCGACACGATCCGGGCGCCCTTGCGGTCGCTGTAATCGAACGTGATGACGTCGGTATAGTAGTCGTGCCCGAGGAACTGCCGGTTCATATCCAGCAGGCGGGCCGCCGAGCAAAAAATATAGGTCACATCCCCCAGTTCATACCCCTCTTCCCGGGCTACGCGGTCCAGCCACGCGGCCGTGAGCCGTTTCTGCGGCAGGCGATAGGTACAGTCATCGGTATAATAGCGTACGGCCATAGACGGTTATTTTTTGAAGCAATCCGAAGCACGCATCTGTACTTTGGGCGACGGTCCGTAAATACCGAACACCATCTTGTACTCGGGCTGCATGGTCATCACATCGACCCCCGCCCCGATCGTTCCGATCTGCTGGTTGCGGGCCACCTTGTCGTCCTTGCCCACCGTCACGGAATTGAGGTTGGCATACGAAGAGATGTATTCGCCGTGGGCTATATAGACGTCGTATTTATTGGTGATCCGGTTGCGCTTCACCTCGACGACCTTGCCTTCGTAGATCGAAATCACCTGCGCCCCCTTCGGCCCCGCGATCTCGGCCATATTGCCCTTGTAGCGCTTCACCCCGCCGCCGACCACCGGCAGCCGCAGATTCGAAGTCTTCGCCGTAAAGGTGTTGCCCTCCTTGTTGCCCCGGGTCAGCTTGCGCAACTCGTCGATCGCCACGTCGAGCCGCTGCTCGCGGGCGATTTTCTGTTGCAGGGCCGCTTTTTCCTTCTTGGAGAGCTGCTTGATGTTGGCACGCGCCGCCTGCGAATCTTTCTGCAGGCGGGTCCGCTGCGTGGTCAGGCTGCGCTTCACCGAATCCAGCGCCCGCTGCTGCCCGGTCAGCCGGGTCCGCTCGACGGACACCTGCTCCGAAAGCGTCACGATCTGCTCCATCTGCCGTTCCCGCATGGCCGCCACCTCCCGCAGGTTGGTGATGCGGCGGGCCACCTGATTGAAGTCGCTCGAAGAGAAGAGGTAGGTCAGATAATTGTTGTGTTTGTAGTTGCGGTATGCCTCGCGCACCATCTCGGCATAGCGCCGTTTATGGGCGTCGAGCGATGCCGACAGCCCCCGGGCCACGCTGTCCGTACGAGCTACCTCGACCTCGAGCTTGCGGGCATCCCGCTCCGTCACGTCGAGCAGCTGGTTGCGCGAATCGATCTGACGGGCCAAACGGCGCACCGTCTCCTCGGCCGAAGCACGTCCCTTCTTGAGCTTCGAAATCTCCTGCTCCTCCCGGGCGATCTGCTTTTCGAGGTCGGCGATCAACCGTTTCTGCGCCGCGATCTGCTGGTCGGTATTCTGGGCCGCAAGCGACCCCACACCGAGCAGAAGGAACAGAAACAAAACGACCTTCGGCAAACGGATGCACAGCGTGCGGACCGACTTCGCCCGCCGCAGGAAACGATACGAATGGTTCAAGGCTTGTCGCATAGTCAGGGCTTGGATTTGAGTTGCCGGATACGCTCTTCGATCGCCTGGGGATCATCATATCCCTTCTCCAGCGCCTTGCGCCAGTAGGTTTCGGCCATGAACTTCTCCCCGAGAGCCGCCAGGATGTCCCCGTAATGCAGGTAGAGTTCCGGATTCTCGCTGCGGTCGAAAGAGATCGCCTGCTGCATCGTTCGACGAGCCTCCTGCAGCCGTCCCAGACGGAACAGCACCCAGGCATAGGTATCCAGCAGCGTGGCGTTGTTGCCGTCCAGCTCCACCGCACGGGCTGCCATGGCAAAGGCCCGGTCGAGCCGGCGGGGATCCCGGGACGATTCACTGATAAAATAGGCGTAGTTATTGAGCACCATCGGGTTATCGTAGTAATAATGCAGCGAACGGTCGTAAGCCTCGAAACACCGGCGGCGGTATTTGTCCCGTTCCGAATCCTTCCGTCCGGCCTCTTCCAGCTGATGATAGGCGTCGCCGATATATCCCCACACGACTCCGCGCAGGGAGTCCGTATCGGCGTATTTGAGGGCTTTCTTATAGCTGCCGATCGATTGCGACAACTTTCCGGCATACCCCTGGGCGTGTCCCTTGCGGGCATACAGCTCGGTATTTCCGGGGAAAACCTCGAGCGCCCGGTCGATATACAGATAAACCGAATCGAGCCGCTTGCGGTAAGTTTCGATGTCGATCACCGCACGGTAATAGTCCAACTGGGGAGGCTGGTCAGCCAGATGCAGCTTGTAGAGGGTCAGCGCCTGCTCCAGCTCTCCGGCATTGATCAGATGCTGCGCATACAGTTCGACGACATCCTTATCGTCGGGATAGCGGATCGCAAGCGTCGAGATCAGGTCGTTGAGCTGAAAGAAGTTGTCCCGGTAAAAACGGACGTCGAGCGTCAGCTGCCGGAAAATGCGGACCTTTTCCGACAAGGGGAGTTCGTCAATTTCGAAAAGCCTTTTCGACACGGCCAGATAAGCATGCGAATCGTTGCGCTTGTTGTAGAATTCGGCGAGCGAAGCCAGCGCCGGGACATTCATGGAGTCGATCTCCAACGCCCGGTTATACTCGGCTATGGCCAACGAATCCTGTTTGGCAGCACCGTACAGGTCGGCCAGAATCACGTGGTTTTCCGCTTCGTAAGGAATCGCCTCGGCCATCTCCCTGGCTTCGGCCAGCGCACGGTCCAACTGCCCCGTGCGAATCAGCAACTGGCGTTTCATCGCCCCCAACAAAGGCATTTTACCGAAACGCATCTCGGCCGAATCGAGCATATCGATCGCCGAATAGGGCATCCCGGCCTGCTGGTACAGGATCGCCAGAATACGAATGTTGTCGGGATTGGTCGGGTCGAGCGCCGAAAGCCGCACGAACAGCGGACGCGCCTTGTCGAGTTCTCCCTCAGCAAGCAGTTTTTGCCCGTAAAGCTGCCCGTACCACTTGTTGAGCGAGTCCAGCCGGTAAGCACGCCGTGCCCACGCCGTACCCTGCGGATCGCCGTCGGGAGTCACCGAAGAGAGGCGGAACCAGGCCGGAGCATACGCGGAATCGAGCTCCAGGGCCTGCAGGAACAGTGCCCGGGCCGCCAGGGTGTCCTCTCCGATCAAGAGTTTTTTCACACCCTCGGTATAGTATTCGGTCGGTCGCAGCGAGTCGGGCCACGAGGCCTCCGCCGCAGGTGCGGGCAACGCCTCCTCCTGCGGGACGAACCCCGTGGAGAAAGCCGTGCAGAGCACCAGAATCGCAAGCATCCGCTTCATTGAAATCGTTGAGTTTGTATCTTCGTTCTTCGCCGGAAGAGTGCAATGGACAGACGCAACCCCTCCCTTCGTCTGTCGGGAAAACGTCGGACAACCGCTTTTCGTATTCCCGCGAACGATACGGCACTTCATCCCCGGAACATCCCGGCATCCGGCGGGCGATTGCCGCTCCCCGACCCGGGGAGCGTACCGCAGCGCCTAAAGCACCGTATCGAACTGATGCAGGAACCGCACGTCGTTCTCGAAATAGAGCCGCAGGTCCTTCACGCCGTATTTGAGCATGGCGATACGCTCGACCCCCATGCCGAACGCGAACCCGGAATATTTCTTCGAATCGATTCCATTGGCCTCAAGCACATTGGGATCGACCATGCCGCAGCCCATGATCTCCAGCCAACCCGTGCCCTTGCAGACGTTGCAGCCCTTGCCGCCGCAGAGGTTGCACGACACATCGACCTCGGCCGACGGTTCGGTGAAGGGAAAGTACGAAGGGCGCATGCGGATCGTGGCGTTCTCGCCGAAAACCTCCTTGGCGAAGTAGAGGATCGACTGTTTCAGATCGGCGAACGACACGCCCTCGTCGATATAGAGTCCCTCGATCTGGTGGAAGATGCAGTGTGCGCGGTAAGAAATCGCTTCGTTGCGGAAAACGCGGCCCGGGCAGATCACCCGGATCGGCGGCTTCTGCCGCTCCATCGTCCGCACCTGAATCGACGAGGTGTGGGTCCGCAGTAGCACGTCGGGGTTCTTGGCGATAAAGAACGTATCCTGCATGTCGCGGGCCGGATGCTCGGGCGGAAAGTTGAGCGCCGAGAAGACATGCCAGTCGTCCTCGATCTCGGGACCCTCGGCCACCGTATAGCCCAGCCGCGAGAATACCTCGACGATCTGGTTGGTCACCAGCGAAATGGGATGACGCGAACCCAGCTCCTCCGCAGAACCGGGACGGCTCATGTCGGGAATCCGCTGCGAGGAGCCCCCGGCGGCGTCCGCAAGTTGCCCCCGCAGGGCGTTGATCCGCTCCTGCGTCCGGTTCTTAAGGTTGTTGAGCTTCTGGCCGAACTCCCGTTTCAGCTCGGGCGCCACGCTCTTGAACTCCTCCATAAGGGCCGTCAGCTCGCCTTTTTTCCCCAGCATCCGGATTCGGAAATCCTCGATCTCGGCCGCAGCTTTGGGTTTGAATGCCTCCACCCGTTCGAGCAGCTCGTTGATTTTATCGTTCATAACCTAAAGTTTACGCTTTATTTTGTACTTTTACGCACGGTTTAATAGGCAAAGTTAATAAAAATATCAGGATATGAAGCGGAAAATCCTCTCTTTTCTCGCGGCGGGAATGCTTTTCACCCTTCCGGCAGCGGCCCAGAGCGTCGGGGTGGTCATGAGCGGCGGCGGAGCCAAAGGACTTTACCATATCGGCGTATTGCAGGCACTCGAAGAGAGCGGCATTCCGATCGACTACGTGTCGGGAACCTCGATGGGTTCGATCATCGCGGGCATGTACGCCGCAGGATATTCCCCCGAAGAGATGCGCCGGATCGTCGCTTCGGGTGTGGTCAAACAGTGGGTTTCGGGGCGCATCGACCCCAGCTACCTGCCCTACTACCGCCGCAATACCGGCACCCCGATCTTCCTCTCGATCCGCCTCAACATGAAGGACCACCCGGACGACCCCAACGCGAGCCGTTTCCGCCTGCCTTCGTACCTGATCTCCTCGAATCAGATCGACCTGGCCCTCGCCGACCTGTTCGGCCCGGCCACGACAGCTTCCCGGCGGGACTTCGACAGCCTGATGGTGCCGTTCCTCTGCGTGGCGAGCGATATGAACACCCGCCGTCCGGTGGTGCTGCGCAAGGGCGACATGGGCGAAGCGATCCGTTCGTCGATGTCCATTCCGCTGGCGTTCAAACCCATGAAAATCGACACGATGCTACTCTACGACGGCGGCATCTACGACAACTTCCCCTGGGAACCCCTCGACAAGGAGTTCCATCCCGATTTCCTGATCGGCAGCAAATGCACGTCGGGAAACAACGACATCACGGAGAACAGTTCGCTCGTCGATCAAGCCTTCTCGCTGGCCATGAACAAGACCAACTACGACATGCCCGAAGGACGCAGCCTGATGATCAACCGGGCCGTCAATGTCAGCATGCTCGATTTCAACAGCGCCGACTCGATCATCGAAGCGGGCTACCGCGACGCACTGGCCCGGATTCCGGCCCTGCGGGAGAAAATCCACCGCACCGTCACGCCCGAAGAGATCCGCACCAAGCGGGCGGCTTTCCGCGAAAAGTGTCCCCCGATCATCTTCGACGACTACGAGTTCGAAGGACTCACCCATGCACAAACGGCCTATGTACGCGACGTCATGCGGCTGGACGACACCTACGACGGACGGCAGCGGCAGATGAGTTTCCCCGAATTCCGCGACGACTTCTTCTCCGTCATAGGCAACGACGAATTTTCGGTCGAATACCCCGAATTCCGGTACGACCCGCTGCGGGAACGGTATTCGGTCAAGCTGAAGATGTCCGCACGCGAAAACCTCCGGTTCCTGATCGGCGGCAACATCTCCTCGACGGCTTTCAACCAGGCATTCATCGGTTTCGACTACCACACGATCCGCCGCGTGTCGCAATGGGCTTTCGCCGGTATTTACATCGGCCCGACCTATGCGACCGGTTCGCTGGGCGGGCGCACGGACTTCTACCTTTGGAAACCCTTCTCGCTCGACTATTCCTACAATTTCGCGGTCCGGAATTTCCGCCACGGCTATTTCGGTAACGTCACCAAGGTCCGCACCGCCCAGCAGGTCAAGAACAGCGAGAGCTTCTTTTCGACGGGCGTGGGGATGCCGCTGACCCCCCGCAGCCTCCTGACGCTGCGCGCCAACGCCGGACACATCAACTACCGCTACGATTCGGACGTGCTGTTCGCCGACGACACCGACCATTCGCGCTTCTCGTTCTTCGGCCTGCGGGCCGGGGTCGCCCGCAATACGCTCGACAAGTTCCTCTATCCCCGCCGCGGTTCCGAACTGCATCTCTCGGCCATCTATGTCGCCGGACGCGACAAATACCAGCCTTACGATGCGAAAGACTTCATTTCGCGCGAAACCCGACAGTGGATCGGAGGGCGTTTTTCGTGGGACAAGTTCTTCGATGTGCCGGGCGTCAGCTGGTTCTCGTTCGGTTTGAACGTCGATGCCGTGTGGACCAACCACCCGCGGTTCCGGACCGAATCCGCGACCCTGATGTCGATGCCCGACTATGCGCCCGTGCCGCATGCCCGGATGATCTACATGCCCGATTTCCGGGGCAAACGCTTTGCGGCGTGGGGCCTGATGCCGACCTTCGACCTGCTGCCCAACTGCTTCTTCCGGACGGGGTTCTACACCATGTTCCGTGAAAAACGGGACTTCAACCCCCTGAAGAATCCCGACGAGCGCTGGCATTATA
>OGFH01000398.1_pt1 | contig 18820 bp, 12 predicted proteins | sample 1570941 | NCBI WGS metagenome assembly OGFH01 (sample SAMEA2582051, study PRJEB24529) | metagenome | biome: Human gut stool | place: China | collected 2011
GAGATTTTATCGCAATGTTCAAAAAAAGCATAGAAGATTTAAACAAATTGGGAAGTCAAGAGCTTATGTGGCAGCAAGAGGAGCAAAGATACTGAGTTATAATGTTATAAGAGAATGTTGGCAGTTGTTATGAGACTTATATAAGGTAGGAGATAATATGGTTACTTATATATTTATAAATCACTTGGACCATATAAGGAAAGTGATTGCAAATTCCGAATGACAGAGGAATATCAACGAAAAAATGCAATGGAGGAAATGCAATGGGTATAACAGGCGTAGGAAGTTCTTATAATTTTGTTTATAACACAAAAACAGGTAAGCTATCTACAAAGGATGGCAGTAAAAATGAATTTGTTGATTTTTGCAATGGAGATGTAAAGGGAGAAGATACAGAGACACTGAATCATTTTGATGAGCATACAAGATATCAGTTTACAAGAATGCTGTTTGCATATGGAACCGGAATGACCGGACAGAATCCTTTTGCCAATGATGAGAAAGTCGAGATTACAGCGGATATAGACAGTGCAACCCATACTTCCTTTTATGTGAATGGGCAGAAAGCGTTTACGGCAATTACGGGTATGTCATATCTCCCATCCGAGATTCAAACCTTTGGAACCGTACAGCAGCCATTTAAAACCAGAGGGTACAAACCATATGATCCCAGTACAAACAGTATCACGATTGGGGTTGGAAGCAGATTTAATCTTGGAAATGGATACAGCATGACGGTACAGGAAGATTTTGTCTGGGGCGAGGGCTATGGAAACGGAAGCAAGGCAGATGATGAAAGATGCAATATGATGATAGGTGGTCTGAACTCCCTGATACATTTTGCGGATCAGCAGTATTTTTCAAGTATGACAGATACATACACCGATTATATTTTAGATTTTCTTGCGTCACAGGGAGTGGATACAAGCAGAGAATTTGTGATAAACGGGACACATTGCGAACTGGTAAATGGGAAAATAAGTGAAGTTGGTAACGATTATGTGGTGCCTAGTTCCATTCAGCAGAAAGCAGTGAAAAGATATGAAGAAAGTATGTCACAGCTTTTGAATAGCGGAACTTGGTATAGATGGTCATAAAAGTAATAGATCACTTGGACCGTTATGGAGAGTGAATAGATTCCGAATGACAGAGGAATGAAAATAATTGGAGGTTGAGATGATGCAATCAATATCAAGTTATATTAATCCCAATACAAGAGCACTTACATCTAATTATAAAAATACAGTTATTAAAGATAAGGAAGCATATAATGGGGCGATGTTGCAGCACTTACTAAATCCGGTAGAGGATCTGGCACAAGCGTTAAAAACACCAATAAAATTGGCGAAGGGTGCTTCAATTAGCAGACAGAATAATTCTGTTAATATTGCAGAAGGACAAAGTATTCGTGTTAATGGAGGTCATGTGCTTACGGTTACGGCGCATAGCAAAAATGGCTGGTGTTGAGGAAAATGATATTGACAGGCTTTTAGCCAATCCACCAGAAAAGATTGAAATCGAAGTAAAGTATAAAATTGCTGTGACGGTTATGGAACTGCGATTTTGGCTAAAAGATTGTGAATCACCGATATAATCGGGATTTGTGAGTAGAGGGCACTTATGAAAAATAAAAGTATCAATCAAGTTTCCATAATAAATGGTGAAGATGGTCCCACAAGTGTTTTTATATTTGGAGAAGCTCAAAAGCAATCTCTAAAGATTAGAATCCGAAATGCTATCTATCAATCCAGACGAAAAAGGATAGAAAAGAGAATAGTGGCCAACCCACATACCCTTGCGGAAGTGGTGCAATATGCAAAGAATCATTATGAATTAGTGGAAATCAATCCTGCCGCAACAAATTGGATAGAACGACAGAAAAATCTAAAAGCTAGTTTGATTATGCAGCATAAACCAGAACTTTTGGGCCAAAGGAAGGATATTCCAAAACCAGATTTTCATAATGAAGAATCTGTTAAAAATTTTTTGAATGAAATGGAAATTAGAAATAAATTGATTGACCAAATGCCTGATAATGTAATTCCCATGGATTTTCATTTATATGAAATAAAAATTGGTGAGGATTTAATGGAAATAGAGGTAGATTATACCTGGAATATATTTGGAATATCTTACTCTGGAAATAAGTCGGTCATAAAAAGGTTTAAGAAAATAGCCAGAGATTTATATTGTTATTATGGTGTCAGTGAGGAGGATATAAAGAACCGGACAAAAAGATATTCTTCACTGGTAACGGAATTGAGTTCATAAATAAGCAGTTAATTTAGCAACAACTTGTTGCAGATTCTAAAGTTATCTTGCATAATTAAAATATAAAAGATGTATATAAGGTCGGAACAGAGACCTTAAACCTGTTCCAGTGGTCGGGATGGAGACCGAAAACCCATTCCCATTGCGGAATAAACTGCAAATACAGTGATCGCGTTGCAGAAACCTGTGAGGCCTGCGACCGGGGGAGAACCTGCGGGGACTCCTCTTTTCTATATTATGGAGATGGTGTATATGCAGAAGATGCTTGATTTTATAACATAGAAGAGAGTACGTGTAATGCGGAGTAAATAATGGTCAAAAAACAATCGACATCCGACCTCACACACGTTATAATATAGATAATCTAATAAGAAAACAGTGTTATCATTACCGCATATTCAGTGAGAATGGTAGCCATAAATATGAATTCGCAGGAACGGAATGGTTGAACCCTCAGGGTGACAGTGTCACTCATTTGTCAGCGAGAGGTGCTTAACTTGGATGATTTTCAGTTTTCTTATTTTGACATGGATTTACAGGAAAGTCAGTAAAATCAAGTTGTTGCTTGACTTATGTTGACCAAGAAAAACATAGATTTTCTGTAGTGACTTGAACTCCTAAGACTCTATTGTAGGTTCGATTCCTATAGGAGACGCTCATTTTTAGCGGTAATGAAGATAGTTTCATTGCCGCTTTTTTCATGCAGAATTGCAATTTCAGTGACAAATTTGTCAGCGAAACAAGGCTGAAAATGCTGATTTTGTCAGCGGGGATGGATGCTTGTCACCAATTCACATTTTCCTGGCTGTCACCTAGAGGGATTAACTACAGTGTAGGATGAGTTTTAGGGTGTAAAATTAGGAAAAGCAGTGAAACAAAACACTATATTCAAGTCTTCTTGAGCGCTCCGGTTCTAAATCGTGAAGAGCACGATTGACACAGCGGCCTACAGTTTCCCAGTCCAGCCCCCTCCAAGTGGTTGGTCTGCTGGAATGTTTGTCATAAGCAGGACATGACTTGTGACAGAAAGGGTAGTCATTCTCATGCCATTTATTAGGTCTGGCTTTGATACGGATGTGTTTCACGCCATCCTCATCAGAGTAAAGATTAAAATTTTCTATCAAGAGAATAAAGAATTGACAAAATTTTGTAGGATGGGGTAGAATAATGGTAAAAAATTCCAAAACATAACGCATTGGTGCCTTTCGCAGAAAGAAGAAAAATAAACATGAAAAAGAGAAAGAACTTGGGAAAAAAGTTAGTAACAATGTTAGTGTCTGTAGGCTTTTTTGCAGTTTTGATTACAGTCTTGAATTTAATGGCATTACAAGCTATTCGAGGAAAGAATAATGTGCTTATAGAACAGTTTGAACAATATGAAGAAGCAGTGGAAAATAATGATACCGCGGTTTTTGAAACAGCAAAAGGAGAAGTGGTAGAAGCCATCAGACATAGCAACTACAGAATAAATGGAAGCATCATTTTTGATCTTGCACTTGTGGTAGCTGATATTATTGTAATCGTACTTCTTTCGATTGTTATTAATAAGTCCATTGTTCGTCCAGCAAAAAGAGCAAAGAATGATTTGGATGATATCATTTTAGGTATAGAATCAGGACAGGGTAATCTTACGTTAAGAGTATTTGATGAAACCAGTGATGAAATTGGTCAGCTTGCAAATGGTGTCAACCATTTTATTGAAACATTACAAAATCTTATGGTAAAGATTCAGAGTGTATCAAAAGATATGAAAAAATCTTCCTATCTTATACAAAATGAGGCGGAATCTTCAAATATGAGTGCATCCAATGTGAGTGCAACATCGGAAGAACTTGCAGCATCCATGGAAGAGGTATCTGCTTCTCTACATGATTTAGCCCAAGGATGTAATAATCTGCTAGAGAAAATGGCAGGCATGAATGAGGATGCTAAGAACTCTGCAATGAAGTTGCATGAAGTGAAGCTTACTGCAGAAAATAGCTATAAAGAAGCGATTGCATCAAAAGAAAAAACAGTAGAAACATTTGATGGCATTCAAAAGGATGTCGCGGAGGCAGTAGAAGCATCTAAGTCTGTAAATGAAATTGCAAAACTTACAGAAAATATCTTAAATATCGCAGCACAGACAAATCTTCTAGCACTTAATGCATCGATTGAAGCAGCAAGAGCAGGGGAAGCAGGCAGGGGCTTTGCCGTTGTTGCAGATGAAATCAGACAGCTTGCAGATAGTTCACGTGAGACAGCAAACAATATTCAGGAAATTAGTGGAAAAGTTATTGAGGCAGTAAACAATCTGTCTGGAAATGCAACGGAAATGATTCGTTTTGTAGATGAAAAGGTAGCACTTGATTATGACAACTTTGTAAAAATTATTGGAAATTATGATGCTGATTCTGATCAGGCAAGTAATACATTTAACGAGTTTGCAGTTAAGTCAAAAGATAGCTTAGGTACAATGAATGATATGAATGAAGGTATCAATAATATTTCTATAGCGATTGAAGAATCTGCAAAAGGTGTTACAAACGTAGCACAAGAGATATCACAACTTGTAACAGCAATTTCAGCAATTACAGTGCAGGCGGACGAAAATAAGAACCTTTCGGAAGATTTATCGGATGAAGTAGCAAAATTTGAAAAAGTTTAACTAACAGATTTTTATTATGAGAAAAACTGTATTAGGTAAATAACCCGCACTAACTAAAAATGAATGCCAGAATAAGCACAAAGGCATAGCCCCATTACGGGTTCTATGCCTTTGCGTTTTCCGGAAGCAGCATCCGGTCGTCGATATAGTAATCACAGGAAATCTTCCGGCTGTTGTGTCCATAGAATTCGATGACAGGCTTGTTACCGGCTTAAGGAAAAAGTCTGCAATCCTCATGGCGTATAGCAGAGAAGGAATATGCTGTTTTGACTCGATATTGGCAATAGTTTTCAGGCTGATGCCGGTTGCTGATACATGCTATACAAAGACAACTACAGACTACCGGCGGATGATAAGGAACTGAAAAGCAGCCGGCCAGAGTTCTTTCAAAAAGTAGCATTTCATCTGGCATTCGCAGCAACGGTCCGAATAGGAGAGCTGCTTGGGCTGACATGGGACTGTGTGGATATATCAGAAGAGGCTATTTCAGAGAACAGGGCATATGTCTTTATTAACAAACAGGTGGAGCGTGTATCAAAGGAAGCTGTTGAGGAGCTGGATTCAAAAGAAGTCATTCTGATCTTCCCCTCACAAAGGAAGAATAATAAGACGGTCAGGGTGCTGAAAACACCAAAGACCGATACCAGCGAGCGCAAAGTTTATATACCGGGATTTGTGGCACAGTGCCTTATTGATATAAAGAAGGAACAGGATGAGGTAAAGGAGGCACTTGGCAGTGAGTATACCGATTACAACCTGATAATGGCGACTACTTTTGGAATGCCGATCAATAGCAGCTATATTCGGGATCAGCTGCAGAAAGTAATTGATAGAGAAGGTCTTCCGGATGTGGTTTTTCATAGTCTGCGCCATACAAGTGTCACATACAAACTGAATGAGCAGAAAGAGGAAGAAAATAAGATTACCATACCGGAGGGAGTAGATCCCGAACTGCTGATGAAAGTACTTGGCAATCCGGAGATGGCGGCTTTGCTTACTTCTCTGGCGAAGACAATGAAAGTATAAATATAGAAGAACGATATTGTGTGGAGTAAGAAATCCATGCAGTATCGTTTTTTTCGTTTCTTGTGAAAAAACTTTTTTGAAAAATTTTGCGTTTTTGGGTGAGAGTTTTTTCGATTTTTTGTACCTATATAAGTAAAGGGGTTTTTAAGCCGCATTTCAATAAATCCAGAGAGAAGGTTCAAACGAAATGTACGATACCGCAAAACGAGTCGTACTCGTCAAGCAGCGGGGGCGGGAAAACACCCGCCGGAGGCAGTGGCGCGGCATATATGGGCTGAGCGCAGCGTGTATGCTGCTGTTCGCGGTGATGATGCAGGCGGCGGATGTGTTTGCAGTGCAGGAGCAGACAGCCGCATGGGGCGTGTTCGGCGCGATGCTGCTGCGGGAGGACGTGGGCGGCTATGTGCTGGTGGCCGTCGTCTCCTTTGCAGCGGCGGTGGTCGTTACCGTGTTTTGCACACGATTGAGAAAAAACAATAAACAGCAGGAACAAACCAAGGAGGATGAGGAAACATGAAGAAAAGATTTTTAGCGGCGCTGCTGAGCCTGTGCATGACGCTCACGCTGCTGCCAACTACGGCGTTTGCAGCGGTGAGCGATTCGCTAGGCAACACACCCGAGGAAAATCAGGCGATTTTGGAGCAGGTCTCTGCCCTGACCGGCGATAGCAGCGACCAGGTGCTTTCCATGCTGAACGCTTTGGGGCTGCTGGATGAAGACGGCAATTTCAAGGTGGATCAAACCATCACGCTGGACGGCCGGGTGTTGACACTGGCGGCTGTCATGGAGCTGCTGGAAAATCCCGCCACGGATCTCACCCGTATAGCCGACGTGGATGGGACTCCGGTGGCGCTGGGCGATTTGAAGACCATGATCCAAATCGAACAGGAGCTGCAACGGATCAAGGACACCTATTTCTCCGGCAGGGAGTTTACCGGGGAAGCTCTGGAGAATCTCAATAGCCTGATGGAGCAGCTGGAGCTGCAGGGCATCAGTTTGCAGTATTCCGCCTCTGCCACAAAGCCTGAGGGCGTTGAGACGGTGGATATGAGCGGCATGATGAGCCAAACGCTGGAGGATCTCGCAAGCAACAGCTGGAGCTCCGGGACTTTTACTGTATACGGCGGAAAACCGGTCGGCTTTTCCTACCGCATTCAAAAAGGCCAGCTCAGCGAGTATATCACCGGTGTGGAGGTCTCGATAGGCGGGAAGAGTAAGGTCGTCGAGCAAAGCGACGGGTCCTACAAGCTGACCTATGAGGTAGACGGCTACAGTTTAGGTGATCAGAAAATCACTGTCAAAGTTACAACCAAAGGAGGGAACCCAGACTGGCTCGAGGGTTCTTATTCCTATGGCGACCTGCTGGGGATGATTGAATTTTACGATGCGGAAAATCTGGTGTTCTATGACGGCGCCGGTTATGCCGACCACTGTCAGCTCAAGCTAAAAAAGACGGTTGACGCCCCCACAATACAAACATCAGTGAGCGCGCCGAACTATGAGGAAAGATACGAAAGTACAGAAACAATACAGGGGGATATGTATATTCCTTTGCTGGCAAATGAATACAATATCGGCGAAGGTGCCAACAATCAGGATTTCGTTGCGCTAAGCGATACCATCAGAATTTTGGAGGGAGCCCGCAACTCGGTGCTTCCCGTCGACTCCGACCCATTTTATCAGCCATACAAAATCGATGCCAGCATCGAGTTTAACTGGAGTACCGATGTAGAGACCTATAATGGCTTTGCGCCGTATGGCTATAATAGTGACACACAACCCCATGCCCCGTTCTATCTGACGGAGTACATGTTCAATGGAACATCTCTGGAGCTCAGCGGCGACAAAACGAGAGCGCTGAACTGTACGATTAACAAGGGCGAAACGGTCAACATCTCCCTGCAGTCTACCACGCAAAACAGAGGGAAACAGCAGTACTGGCTGCCCTTCCGACTGTATATGAAAAGTGTACAGGGCGAAATCCAAAATTCCTGGGCCACCACCAAGAACAGCAACGTCTCCGCCACGCTGTTGGACACGGACAATCCCATCATTCAAAGCGTCACGGCCCCGGAGGGAACCTATGCCAGCGGACAGCACGTGCCTATCACAGTTACCTTTAACGAGTTCGTGGATCTTAGAAACGCCCGCGTGACCATCAATGGCAAAGTGTATAGCACCGCTGAGCTTTCCATGAACGACTACGGCGTCACGGCAATGCTCTGGTATCCGGTGCAGGATGCGGATGACACCACGGTCACCGTCAATGGTATGACCGGTGTGGAAGATGTTTTCGGTCATACGCTGGATACCTCACTCTATCCAAGCAACTCGATTACCGACGTTGATCTGAAGAGCGTCTTGATGCGCAACGCTCCCACCGAACTGACGGCCACCTACGCCAACGGCAAGGCATCGTTCACGATGAACGCCAACATGGAGCAGGTCTACAAGACCGTATACAGCAATTATCACACCCCGGCAGGCACAGAGCCGAGGGAAGCCCCGTTCCAACTCGAACTGAAGTACGGCTCCGCGGAGGCACCAAGCTATCTGCAGGTCTATCTGGACACAGAGAAGGAAGCCTTCACCATTAGCGACTACGCAATCGCACCCTCTGCTTACGACCGCACCTACACGGTGACGCTGCAGGCCAACGAGGGCACGAAAGCCGATCCTGACTGGGTGAATGTTCTTCCCCTGACCCGGCAGTTTACGGTGGCAAAGAAAGTTTCCGCGCACACGGTGAAGGTCGTCCCGGAAGCGAATGACGCCGACTATACGATTTCCCTCGGCAAAACCACCCGCCCCACGCTTCAGGCCGAGGTTTTGGGGGCAGGCGGTGAGACGGCCAGCTACACCACCGGCAAATGGAGCAGCAGTGACACGCTCATTGCCACCATCAACGAGGATACCGGCGTTGTTGCCACCACAGGAACCAAGGTGGGAACCGTCACCTTTACCTTTACGGCGGACAACGGGACTGAGGACACTGCCGATGATGTGACGGGCAAGTCAGAGCCCTATACCGTGACGGCAGGCGAATCCCTGGCACTGGTGATTCCCGGCGGCTCGTCCATCGTGACGCGGGTAAATCAGCCCGCCACCGTGCTGTGGAGCTCCAACGCCGCGCTGATGGCGCCGAACAAAGAGTTCAATTACAGGATTGACCTGTATGAGGGCAACTACGCGAATGAGGCGGCGCTGAGCGGCCGCAAGCCCGTTGCGACTTATACCGTCGGCAAGGATAAAAACAGCGTGCGGATCGGGGAGAATGTGCTCTCCAAGCTCTCCAACGGCAATACCCCTGCCTACACGGTATTGGTCTCCATGCCGCACCCCAACGCCGGCGGTGAGGACGTCCGCCTGTCGGCACTTGCCTGGATCATCGTGCAGGCACCGCCTGCCACAGCCAAGCTGACACCGCCCCAGAGCATTTACCTCAAGGATACCGACGGTGCCGTCAATATCGACTGGTCGGTGGAAAACACCACTGAGGGCGCCCCTTTGCAGCCCACGCTGACCATCACCCGGGTCACAGAGGACAACACCACCACCAAAGTGGTGGACAGTGAGCGCCTATCCGGCACCTCCGGGAGCTTCCCCCTGTCATTACAGAGTGTGAAAGCCGGCAATCTGAAGGACACCTATCAAGTGGTTTTGAGCGTGGAGAATCCTGGTGAGGAATCTCCCAGCACCGACTCCTTCCCCCTGTATGTCTACGATGCCGACGCACTGAAGGTGCAGAACGACAAAGGAGAAACGATTTCTAAGCTGACCATGGACAATACCTCCAAGGTCAGCGGCAGCCTGCCCACCGATACAGCTGGAATTTTGCAGCTGCGCCAGGAGTTGGGGCTGATCGAGTACATAGGCATCAACTATGACGAGTACGGATGGAACTCCTTTAAAGACGGCATCCGGTGGCTCTCCAGCAACAACAATGCCATTTCCGTCAACTACAAGCAGGGCGGACTGTATGAGGACATCAGAAACTTCTCCTTTGATTCCTACCTTCCCGAAACCAAAATGGCGCTGTCCGGCTTGGCCAACGGCACCGCAACCGTCACGGCTACCCATGCCGCCACGGGCATGAATGCCGCCGTACAGGTGACAGCGAAAACGCTGCAAAATAAGTTCTATCTCTTCCAGCTGACGCCTGCAGCGGAAACTACGCTGCAATACACCGACGGCAAAGGTGTGCCCAAAACGGTCACGACCAACAGTGAAGGCGTGCTGGCGCTTTACGAACCCAACGGAATCGCCAGTGAGGTGTCTCTGCGGTCCGGCTCCGGCGCGGATATTTATCTGGGCACCATCTATAAAGAAAATCTGCGTTCCGGCGAGCGGGATGCCACAAAACTGCAGCTTTATCCCTTGAATACCTTCAGCCTTCGGCGAGTCGCCCGGGCATCTGTGACGCTCATCACGCCGGGCGGCGATCCGCTGGCGAACAAGACGGTGACCGTTCGCGGCGGCGTTTATAAAAACGGAGGCTACTGCGAGACAGCTCTGCTGGGCTCCAGGGCAGGAGCACTTGTCAGCGGCATCACCGGCGACACCTATACCACGGATGCGGCGGGAAATATAACCGTCTATCTGGATTCCACCCAGTTCTGGTCGGCCGAAAAGGGCGAGAGCAACACCACGGCGCTTTCCGCTCTGGATCAGCTGGAGTACATTCTGGAGATCAGCGCAATTGACGGCGACAAGTACTATCCGCTGCTGCTGACCGTCAACGGCAAGCTGGGCGTGGACGATGTAATGCGCACCGCAGAGGGCGTTGTCTCTCTGGAGCGCGTGCCGGCGGGGGAGGAAAACAAACCCTTCATTGTGGCGCAAAGCGTTGATTACGGTCTTGCCAACGGTCAGAAGGTGGATGTCCGCAGCTCGACTGGGAAGATTGGACCTAACAGCAGCTTTAAAACAGCAAGACTGCACACCACCATGTTCCTCTGGGGCGAGAAGATTGCCAACGCGCGGAATTACAGTCTCAAGCTGGCGGACGAATACGGCGTTATTCCTGCCGCCCAGAGCAGCAGTACCAAGCAGTATCCCTTCTCATCCATCCCCGTAGCGGAAAACGATCTGACTCTCACCGAGACCACCATGACCACCTCTGGATGGATCGCTGACGGCAAGGATGTGGGTATGAAAACGCAGCTGAGCCTGAACGGCAGCCTGCTGCAAGAGAAAATAATGCCCTTCCGGGTCGTTGATCTGACCCGAGTGCCCAAGGTGACAGAGGATGACCGCGTCACCGGTATTCTGGCGACGATGGGATCCTCCAGTGGAGTGAATCAAGTCGACTTTGGCGGAGTGGGCGATAGTAACATTCTCAAGGTGCTGACCGGACGGCTGGATGATCTGAGCGGTCCGGTGGACACTTCCGTGTTCAAAATGATTATCACCCCCAGCGAAGATCCCTCCGTGTTCCGTGCCATGATTTGGGCCGGGTATAATACGCTGGAGATGGAGGACATGGATTATTCTGAGGACGGCGTGGCGTTGGGTGCGAATGTGCTGACGCAGAACCTGGAAGTGGGTGTGCCCGGGACCGGGGATCTGAGCCAGATGGCCCAGGGCACCTATGATCCCAAGGGGGACTACAAAACCAACTCCATAGCCGACAATGTCACCAGCACGGATCTCAACTTGCAGTTGGAGGGCTTTTACGAAGCGGAAATCCGCTATAACACCGAAAAAAAGGAGTGGGAGGTTTTCACCGTAGGCGGCGGATTTACCGCCGGCGTTGGTGTGGGCTTCTCCTTCAGCGTGAACGCCATGGCTGGCCCCGTGCCGTTGACAGCAACCTTTGAGCTGGGCGGTGCCATTCAGCTGGATTTCCGTACCGCAGTGCGCTACGGCCGGCAGGGCGAGGGTACAGAGCTTGCCTGGAGCGATCCCACGGCCACGGCAGTGAATGACTTTTTGACCACGCTGCGTATCAACGCCTATGTCCACGCGTTTGGCGGTATTGGCTTTGACTATTCGGTCGTGGCGCTGAAGATCGGTCTATTCGGCAATTTGGATGTGGACAGTCAGAATAAGTTCCTTTCCCGCACCTATCTTGCCGACGAGACAAAGCGCCAGATCAACGGTCAGGCCCTGGGAATCCAAAGCGAAGTGGGAATCAAATTTGTGGCAACCTTCCTGTTTATCTCCTACGAGGCGGTGATCGCCTCCGGAACCCTTGGAGCCACCAGGACTTTTAATGACTGGAAAACAATCGACGACTACTGGAATAGCGCCACCAGTGGGCTGAGCTTTACCTCGCTGCGGATGGCGGCGGCCCAGAGCGGAATGCAGGTGGCTTCTGGCAGTGCAACGCTCCAAAGCCGGGACTATCTGGAGCAATATGCCCGTACTTGGGGCCAGCCCCGGCGGCGGATGATGCTGTTCTCTCTGAACTCCCCCAGTGGGCTGGAAAACATCCAGACTAATGCCAACCCCACATCCTATCCACAGCTCAGCGATGACGGGAAGGTATTGGTCTACATCAACGACGGCAACAGCAGCAGTATTTACGACAGCCGGGCACATTTCTCCACCCTCAATGGCGGCGTCTATTCTATCTCCAGCAAAATTGACGATCCTACAGGGTTCTCCGGCTACGGCGACACGAGCGTTTCTTTGTCCGGCACTGGCAGCTTCGCGGCGGCGGCTTGGGTTCGCATGGGCACCGACCTGCCGGGTAAAAATGCCGGTGATCCCGTGACATTGGAAGAGCAAAACCTGCTGATGAACAGCACGGAGATCGTAGTGTCCGTCTATAACGGCACAACCTGGACTTCCACCCGCCTAACCAACGACGGCACGCCGGATCTGGCCCCAGCCACGGCAGTGGGCGGCGACGGCAAAGCCATCGTGTTCTGGCGCAACGTCTACACCCCCGATCCCGGTACGCAGGGCAGCAACAACCTGCTGAACTTCACGACCAGAGATTGTATCATGTACAGCTGCTATGACAGCACTAACGGCACCTGGAGCAAGGAAAAAATGCTTTATAACGGTGCTACTGGCAGCGTGAAGGCGTTGCAGGCGGCCATGCTGCCCGACGGGACCGCTATGGCGGTTTACTCGCTGGACCGCAGCGGAACCGGAGATACCTCCGCCTACGAGATCGCCTATTGTACCGTGGCTGCTGATGGAACTCCCGGTACAGCCATGCTGGCGACCTGTGACAGCAATCTTGACGAAAACCCCCAGGTCGTTGCAGCCAACTTCGGCAGCGGGGATGACCGATTTGTCATCGGTTGGCACAGTGTCCGAGACGGCAGCAGCAATATCCAGCTGTTGGCTGTGGACGGCAGCGGCATCATGTCCAACAGTTTTCCCGGCTCTCTGTCTGCCCTGACCAGCAGCGGCAACGCCGTCGTGGGCGGAGACTTCCGCTTCGCTTCCCTCAGTGGGGATCATCGCAGCCGCAATGATCTTACCATCGTCTGGAATGAGACTGTCAATAATGCCAACGGTGCGGTAGATCACGGCATTTTGAAGGCGGCCAAGCTGCGCTATGCCAGAAATACCTACACTCTGTCCGCACCATTGGAATTGGCAGAGCTGCCGGATCGCACGCTGGCTGACCACTTTGATGCCTATGTCAGCGGCACCAATCAGGTGCAGGCCGCCATTCAGGCCACCCGGTATGACGATGAAAACCCGCAGGTAATCGGCGGCGTGACCGTTCCGGGTGAGGAAACGATCCTCTATACCGCTACCTCTGATTTTGTCACCGATGCGGTGGCAGTGGAACAGATCGGTGTGGATTATGCAACGCTGGCGTTGAACAGCCTGACACCCATTCACTTTACCATCCGCAACACCGGGCTGAACGATGTGACAAACCTAACGGTCAGCCTTGGCAGCGGGGAAACCGCTACCCTTACGGAAAAACTGCTGCCCAATGAAAGCACCACCCTTACCGTCTGGCACCATGTGAAGGACCGCGTGACCGACCCGGGCTATACCATCACCGCCGCCGGCGGCATCCACGAAAACGGCACAGTGTATCTGGATTATCCCGACATTGGAATCTCACAAATGGAAGTGATTGCGGAGAGCGCCGGCAAGCGCACGGTGCGCATGACCCTCTATAATTCCGCTGCCGCCACGCTGGCCGGCGGAAAGAGCCGCGAGGTGAAGCTTGCGTTCTATGCGGATGATCTGCATACCGAACCTGCAGAGGTAGCCTGCACCACAAACGGCGTATCGGTTAACGGTAATGAAATCACCATTTCCGAAGACAGCGCCCTCGCCCGCATTGATCAGGGAACCTTTACACTGGATCTGACCTATGATCTGGGTGAGTATATGACATTCATTGGCAAAACCGAGATCCCCAATGTGGGTACCTATCTGTACGCCGAGGCGTGGGCGGAAGGCAAGGTCGGTGGAACGGGAAGCAATCAGCGCCTGCCGGAGTATAACGGCAGTGACAGCGAGGCCAGCGTCCATATGACCGGCGCACTGGCTCGCACCGGAGAGCAGCTGACGATGGATGTGACACAGGGGAACGACGGCAACGGTCACAGCACCGCCGCCATTACCCTGCGCAACAACTGCCTGCAGTCTCAGACTGGCGCAGAGCTGGTGGCCACGCTGCTGGATGCTGCCGGGACCGTTCTGGAAACGAAAAAGACCAGTATTGGCGGTGCCATCTCCGGGGAAACCTTCCAGACAGAAACCGTCACCTTCTCCCGGCTTGGCACCCGCGTAGTGGTGCGGGCCGCAGTGCCCGGTAAAGACCTTCTGACCTTTGAAGGTCTGGCAGTGGGGCTCGGCGATTTTACCGCCAACGGAACAAACTATACCTATACGCTGCAAAATGATAGCGGAGCAACATCTACGCTAGTCACAGCGGTGTCTGGAAACGGCGAGCCCGTGAGCATCAACGGACAGGCTCTGTCCACCGGCGGCAGCGCAACCGTTGCCATCCCCAACAGCGGCACAACCGACATTGTCGTGAGAATCGGTGCTAAAACCTACACGCTGACGATTCTGCGCAATAGCGGCACAGGCGGTAATGAAGGCGGTGGCGGAAGCGGTAATGAAGGCAGTGGCGGAAGCGGCAGCACCGGCGGAAGCGGCTACAGCTACTACACCATCAAGGCAACTGCCGGGGCTGGCGGCTCCATTTCTCCCTCCGGCAATGTTAGCGTCCGTGAGGGCAGAGATCAGACCTTCACCATCACTCCGGATAAGGGCTATGCTGTCGCCAACGTCAAGATTGACGGCAAGAGCATTGGCGCGGCGAAGTCCTACACCTTTGAGAATGTCAGCAGAACCCATACCATCGAGGTCATCTTTATGAAAGCCAACGGCAACCCTCAGACCGGCGTGTTTGTGGATGTAGCCACCGGCAGCTATTATGAGGACGCTGTGGATTGGGCTGTTCTCTTTTCGCTACAAGAAACAAATCAATGACATTTTGAGCTGCGCCGCTATCCAAGCGCGGCAAGGAGATAGCATTATGAAAAGAATCACAAGAATCATTCGTCCGATCATCTGCATAGTTGTCCTTCTCGTTGCTATGACCACGGCAGTCAGGGGCTGCTATCAGAGAGAGACAGAGCCTATCGACATTCCCGGCACATCTGCGCCTCAGCCATCAGCGCCTCTCGCGGGCGAAGTTATCCCCTCGGTGGACAGGCAGACAGAGTTGGCGGAAGCCAGAGCGAAGAATCCCGACACCGTGGCATGGCTGTATATCCCCGGTGCGGAGGTGGACGACCCTGTGATGCAGGCGGAGGACAACGGCTATTACCTAAAGCTGGATGAAAACGGTGAGTACGCCATGTGGGGCTGCTATTATGCCCATTGTGAAAACAAAATCGGCGGCAGGGATAAGCTGGACAAAAACACCACCATTTTCGGCCACTCCGCCAGCAACTGCGACCCGGACGGTGTGCGGTTCACCAAGCTCTACCGTTATATGGACGTAGACTTTGTAAAGGAGCATCCGTATATCTATCTCTCTGTGGATGGTGAGGACATGATTTTCCAGATCACCGCGCTGTTCGTCACGGATATTGGCTTTGACTATATTGAGCCTGATCCCACGGGAGATGATCTGACCAGCTTCTTTGAGACGATTGCGCGGAAAAACTGGCTTGACTTTGATGGCGTGACTTTCTCCGAGGAAGATACTGTTCTGACCCTCTCCACCTGCTGCCGGAAGTATGACAAGGCCAACAGCGGTAATCAGCGGCTGGTGGTCATGGCAAAGCTGCTGCCGGAGGGCGCAACCGCACAGGAGTTCAGCGTATCCCTTGTGGATAGTCCTGAAATGCCCTAAAAGAAATCAGAATACGACGATAACAGGACACCCATCCTTGCGGTACTGAAAAGCAGCGTATGATATAGGGAAAACGGCGGAAGCCCCGTACAGAGCAGCCGTGGTTTTTGCTGTCCCAACATTTAATAGGTTGCCAAAATAATTTGGTCAAAAAACATCGACATCCCTTGCTCTACACGCTATAATATAGATAATCTAATAAGAAAACAGTGTTATCATTACTGCTACAGATGGAATGGTAGCCATATTTATGAAAAAATCATTGGAACGGAATGGCTGAACCCTCAGGGTGACAATGTCAGCGATTTGACAGCGAAAACCATTTTTCTCAGGTGATTTTCCGTTTTCTTATTTTGACAGAGATTTACAAAATAGTCAGGAAAATCAAGGCTTTCCTTGACTCATATTTACTTAAAATAATCGCTGTTCCCAGTGTGGACTCGAGCTCCTAAGCACTAGTTGAGGGTTCGATTCCCCCTGGGAACAGTCAAATTTTGCAACAATGATGACCACAATTCATTGTTGCTTTTTTTTATTTATAGGTGCTTACGAGCACCGAATGCCGCGACAACGAGCGTGTAACGCGAGTGAGTTCAGGGAAAAGGAGAGAATGCCTATGGCAGAAAAAACAGACGAACGAGTTACGGATGAAAAAGTGGTAGAAATTGAAATGGAAATTTTCTAAATATGTGCCACAAATCTTGAAAAAATCTTGATTTGTGGCATAATAAATATATATTTTGATTTGGAGATGATGTTATGTATATAAAGCGTGAAAGATATCTAAGCAAAATAAGACCATTTTATGATGTGGATTTAATTAAGGTTCTGACAGGTGTTAGAAGATGTGGAAAATCTATATTGTTAGAGCAGATTAAAGAAGAATTTATTGAAAATGGGTTTGATAGAGCGCATATTATTACCATTAATTTTGAAGATTTGCAATTTGAAAAAATAAGAACTGCAGAAAAACTTAATTCCTATGTGAATGAGCAAATCAAGGATCATGACAAATACTTGATTTTTTTAGATGAGATTCAGCATGTCAGGAGCTTTGAAAAGGTTTTAGCTTCCTTTCGGGCAACATTAAATTGCTCAATTTTTATTACTGGAAGTAATTCGAAATTGCTATCCGGCAAGATGGCAACATTGTTGGTTGGAAGATGTGTTGAATTTAGAATAATGCCATTTTCCTTTGCCGAAAGCTACGAATATGCTACAGCTATAGGAAGAAATATATCTCCGGATGAGTTTATGATTGATTATATCAATTGGGGTGGCTTCCCTTTGCGTTTTTCGTTTACAAAAGAAAGTGATATTAAGAGATATTTGGAGCAGACATATGAAGGTATCTTAGATAAGGATATTATTACTGACAGATCAAAGGTTAATAGACAAAACTTTGAAAGAGTAGCAACATATATTATGGCAAATGCAGGAAAGGAATTTTCCAGTAAAAACATAGAGAACTATTTTATACATCAAAATGCAGATACTTTGGATAAAAAGACGATATACAGATATCTTGATAAAATGGAAAAGGCTTGTCTAATTGATCGTGTAAAAAGATTTAATATTGTAGGAAAACAGGCAATGTCGTATATAGAGAAGCAATATGCGGTAGATACTGGTTTTCGCATGATAAATACGAACTTAGTAAATTTTGAGGATACCTTTTTTCTTGAAAATATAATTTATAACGAGCTAAAAGCAAGAGATTATGAAGTCTTTACAGGAAAAACATATAAGGGTGAAATTGATTTTGTTGCAATAAATGGAAGAAAGAAATGTTTTATTCAGGTGGCATATTATTTGGCTGGCAAGGAAACGATTGAAAGAGAGTTTGGTGCTTTTAAGCCAATTAGTGATGCATCACCGAAATATGTGTTTTCATTAGATAGATTTGATTATTCAAGAAATGGAATTGCACATATCAATATTGTTGATTTTCTTTTGGGTAAGAAGGATATTAATTTATCATAACGCCACAAATTAAGAAAAAATTTAAAATTGTGGCTTCTGGAAAAAATCATATAAAAGGGCCAAAGAAACGGACGCCAGAAGATGATGAACATTTCAGCGAGTCATTTGAGAGGATGATACGCATGGCAATTCAGAACAGAGAAGGAGAAAACAATGGCAAAGAATGTCTGAGTACTCTGATTGAGTTTTTGAAAGCGACGTCTTGCACATACTATTAGCAGACAGTATAATAAATACATCGAAGCAGTTTCAAAAAATGAAAAATATTCGATTTTTGAAAGTGGGTGACGATATGAAAACAATTACAAGAGCAAAGTATCTCGACAGAATCATTGAACTGAATGGTACTCCTGACATCAAGATTATCACGGGCATTCGTCGATCCGGTAAGTCCAAGCTGATGCAGGCGTATATTGAGTATCTGAAAAGCCATTTTGAAAATATCAATATTATCTTCATTGACTTCATGGATTTGGCGTATGAAGAAATCAAGGAATACCATGCCTTACACGCTTATGTGGAAGAACATTATGAGGAAAGTAAAACGAACTACCTGTTTGTAGACGAGGTTCAGATGTGTCCCAAGTTTGAGTTGG
>OGFH01000403.1_pt1 | contig 18726 bp, 19 predicted proteins | sample 1570941 | NCBI WGS metagenome assembly OGFH01 (sample SAMEA2582051, study PRJEB24529) | metagenome | biome: Human gut stool | place: China | collected 2011
AGGGACAAATATGCTTTGACCATAGGTGGTTATTGCTGATTGGAAAAAAGGAAAACTAATCCCCATTTATCAAGAAAAAGAAACTTTCAGGTTGTTGGATTGTAAAGGCAGAGCCTTACGCAAGGTGCAGGAGAAAGACTCCGCTCGGGTTAAGGGCGAAGCGCCTTAGCCGGTCAAGGGTGCAACCATTGCCCAGTTAGTGGCGTTTCGCCACTAAGTACTGGGTATTGCTTGTAGCAAAGCTTCACAAGATTAAGCAACTTCGTTGCAATTCCCTTCGGGAAAAGAACTAAATATTGTTACGATAAACAGACTGAGTAGAGAGATTTACTTGGTCTTTTTTTATGGAAAGAAAGGAAAGATTAGCATGAAAGCAACTAGGCACAATGGACGGTCAGGCAAGCATGGAACCTATGACGCAAAGCACAATGACCGCAGATTTGATGTAGAAAATAGTGAGCATACCTATACGGACAAAAAGGAAGCCTGAGCCATGAGGTGGAAATCGGAGCCGATCCGTTTGGAAATCTGCAAAGACTATCAAATGCGTTAGAGGGAATGACCGGAAAAATGACAGACGTGGAGCAGAAGCTTTCCAACGTGGAACATCAGATTGAAACCGCAAAGGTGGAAGTCACAAAAACTTTTGCACAGGAGCAGGAACTGGCGGAGAAGCTAGAGCGCCTTGTAGAGTTAAATGCACTTCTGAATATGGACGAAAAGGGCGATAATGTGCTGGATATGGGCGATGATGAGCCGGAGGATGAAACCGGAGAGCAGAGCGCACAGGCACAGGAGGGTGAGCAGGACAGAGCGGAAGATATACAGGCGGTGGCTGATGAACCGTTAAAGCCTGTTGCAAGTTCTCTGATGTCGGAGCGTATCGCAGAGCATGGCAAGGAGCGGATGTTAGCAGACAGTTCCAGAGGGCGGGTATCCGTCAAGGAGAAACTTGCCGAGATGAAGCAGAAAATATCCGATCAGAAGATGCCGGAGAAACCAAAGACCAAGAGTCAGGAAGCAAGTTTATAAAGTTTTATGGAAAGAGCAGGTAGCAATCTATCTGCTTTTTCCTGTTATGTGGTTATCGTAAGCCGAGAAGGTTAAGTGACGAACAAAGGGAACAGGCAAGGTTACGGATGGAGAAAATCAATTCAGATGATAATTGTCGGGAAGATTAGAGTCCAGTCGCAACATTCAGAAGTCCAGTCACAACATTTCCGAATTTAAAGAAAGAAATCTGCCGATAATATAAATGAACAATAGATGATGTTATCCATATTTGATAATGAGCCATGAAAATGAGGTGGAACAGTTGAACATAGCAATTTGCGATGATGAGGAAAATATACGCATTTACATACGCAAGCTGATACAGAAGCAGGAAACTTTTTGTAAGATAACAGAGTTTTCATCGGGCAAGGAATTATTGGAGTTTCAGGATGAGACAAATGCAGAAGAAATAGACATACTTTTTCTGGATATCTCTATGGGAGATGAGGATGGAATGACTGTGGCAAAGCAGCTCAGGAGCCAGATGGAAAGCAAGAAGGAAGCAGTGTGGGGAAGCCTGCCGCTTCTGATATTTGTAACGGGATATCCGGAATATATGCAGGAGGCTTTTTCTGTTAATGCTTTTCAGTATATTGTAAAACCGATTCAGGAAAGCAATTTTGAGCAGGTTTTTGCACAGACCATACGGGAGTATCAATATTTGATGGCAAAGAAAAAGGAAAAACCAAAAGAAGTATTAGTTCGGAATGGAAATAGAACAAGAAGTGTTTCAGCAGATGATATTTACTATATTGAAAGCAGTAATCGAAAAGTGATCTTGTATTTGCGGCATGAAAAAATTGAATATTATGACAAGATCAGCTCACTGGAAAGCGAGCTTAAGCCGGATTTTTTCCGTATACACAAAGGGTATCTGGTTAACATAAAATATATGGAACGATATGACCGGACAGAGGTGAAAATGAGAAACGGGGACAGTCTGCTGATATCCAAGTATAAATATCAGGACTTTGTAAAGTGTTATTTGGAATACATTTTGGAGGAAAGATAATTGAGTCAGGTTACATATGAAATCATTCGCAAGCTTTTTGAAATCTATCCTATTATTCTGCAAATCGTTCTTTTTCTGGTATTGTGGAATGTATTTTTTCGGTGGGAGAAAGGGATATGGATTGTTGCAGGAATATTGGCAGTGATGAATATCTGCATGGGGCTATGGCTGGAAAAGCCGGGGGTAATACGATATACAATGTCCGCTGTCATTGTGTTGGGATATTGTTTTTGCAAATACCAAAAACATTTGGAAAAGGCGGTATTCATACTGCTGCTGTTTTACAATTTTCATGCGTTAAGTTATTTGATTGCAGACAGTATTTATCAATGTACAGTGGAGAGCATATTTAGAGGGTTGGATGTTCTGAGTGAGGAATATATATTTCGGGTTTATCTGGGTATGGCGATAGGTATGGGCATCCTGCTTTTATCGTACACGTTGGTATTACTGATTATGACAGGTGTCGTGATAAAAATCGTAAAGAAACCGTTTATGCTGGGATGGCAGGAAACGATATTCCTTTCAGTACTGAATATTGTAGGGAGTATGATTGTAGGAATAAGCGTAGACCTTTCCGTAGTGCAAATCGAGGGTGGAGTTTTTCTGTTGTATGATGACAAGCAGGAAATGTTGTGGAAATTACCGATAATTGCGGTTCTTATCTATGTGGGGGAAATTTCGGCAATATACATCTACCAGAATTACAGGAAGCTTCAAAAAGAACGGCAGAAACATTTTGTGGAAGAACAACAGGTCAAAGCCATGAAGCAGAGACTGGAAGAAGCAGAGAACTTCTACGGGAGCATTCGCAGAGTAAGGCATGAGATGAAAAACCATATGACGAATATAAAAGGGCTGGTGGCAAGTGAGAAATATGATGAAGTAGAGAATTATATCGAAAAACTGGATGAAACCATACAGACTATGGACTATAAATTCAATACAGGAAATGCGGTCACAGATGTGATTATCAATGATAAATACCAGAAAGCGGAAAATGCAGGTATTTCGTTTCAAGTAAAATTTAACTTGGGGGAAACAGACACAATTTCTGCATTTGATATAGGTATCATTCTGAATAACCTTTTAGACAATGCCATAGAAGCCTGCGAGAAACTGGAGCAGGAACAGCGATATATCAATCTGACTTTAAAGAAAAAGAATCATTTCCTACTGATTGAAGTGGAAAACAGCTTTGATGGGAAAGTGATATGGGAAGATGGAGGTATCGTCCCGATGACAACGAAACAGAGCGATCTGCCGGATATTTTGATGGAGCATGGAATAGGGTTAAAAAATGTAAAGAATGTGGCAGACCATTATCTTGGAGATATGGATATCAAAATAAAAAACGATGTGTTTAAAGTCACAGTAATGCTGCAGCAGAAGGAAATAAAATAAAAAAATATGAAAAAGGAAGGAGAATGTAGTAATGGATGTAGGTTCAGTTTATGGCAGTTATTATGAAACAGCAAAGAGTTACATGGGTTTGAGGAAGGAGGAAAAACAAGCGGGATTTGCGGAAAAGGTCACAGACAAAAGTCAGGTTTCCCCAGAAGATATGACTTTAGAGGAATACAAGGCGTATTTTAATGAAAAGATGAATTCATTATATACACATCCATCGCAGCGGAATAGAAATGATATTATAGATATTACGGATGCCGCTTATAAAAGAATGCAGACTGATCCGGAATATGAGAAGAAAATATTAGACGCTTTAGCGAAGAATAAGGCAGTTAATTTTGGAAACTATATTCCACAAATATCATATATGCATATAGATGATACATGGGAGGGATGCTATGGATATACTCAAGGAATGAAAGAGAATGATAGTTACATTAAAGGAAATTCATCAAAACATGAAAATAATGTAAAAAAAGAAAAAGAGCAAGATAGAGAAAAGGAGTTTTTAGAGGAGTATATAGAGAAACGCATACAGGTTCATAGGGATATGCAGGAACTTCGTACAAAAGAGTATTTTAAACATAAAGAGCAAGCGTGATGAGGATATTGTTGTTATATTATCGAATCTTTTGAATAATGCAATAGAGGCTTGTGAAAAGTGCTCAGGCAAAAAAGTTATGAAAATGAAACTGGTTAAAGAGAAAGACAACATTATTATATCTGTAAAGAATACATATGATGGTAAACTTAATATTAAAGATGGAGAAATACAGACCTCAAAGAAATATGAAATGGATGAGCATGGGATTGGAATAAAAAATATAATTGAGGTTATAACAAAATATCAAGGTTCTTATGCTATACGAAATGATAATAATGAGTTCTACTTCTCAGTTATATTGCCAAACTAAGATGAACCTTAAAAAAGTGATTTGTACGATTTTTATATTTTGAGTGTCATTTTCTGCAATAAAAGGTCACTTTCTGCACAGGTAGTTGTAAAAATGTTTGAATCGGGTTTATGTTAGAAGTGTAGTTTAGGTACTCAATTATTGAGAAAAACAAAAATCTTAGGAGGTATGGTTTTATGATCAAAAAAAAATTAGCAAAAATGTTGACAACCTGTTTAATGTCTGTATTTATTATTGGTACTGCAAGCATGACTGTACATGCAGAAAGTGTGAGAGAAACAGAGCCTAATAATACTATGGAAACCGCTGAAACGATTATGGCAAATCATGAAACCGCTGCACAGGCAGTCAGTGGTAGTCGTCCTAGCCAGCATGTAGTTACAGGAAGTACAAGTAATACTGACGAGGATTGGTTTAAGGTATATTTGTCAGCCGGAACGCAGTATGTTACTTGTAACGATGATCCTTTTGAATTTGAGGTTTATGATCCAAACGGCAGTCTTGTTTTAGATGAAATATATACAAAGATAGGATTTGGTTCAACAGCATATCCGTTTGTGGCATCAACAGATGGATTTTATTATGTAAAAATTAAAGGAATTACATCATCATCTTCAGACTATATATTGCTAGTAGGTGGTCCAACCTATTCTGTTGCAAGTTGTAAAGTGGAAATGCCTACTGTAAACATGGCAAATGGCAGCGATAGTTCATCATCTATAGATTTACGATTTGAGGATGCTCTGCCAGAAGATGCTGTAGTATATATGCTTTCAATGAGTGGAATAAGAACTACTGCGGTAGATAGTATTTCAGTTAGAAATCTTAGTAGCAATAATACAGTTAACTTATCTACATATACGTGGGATAAATCGGGGTTAGTATCTTTAAACATGCCATTAAAAGGCAGATGGTCAATAACGTATGGCTATAGTAAGGATATATCTTTCACTCCTACTATTTCTTTGTATTATGCATATCCGGTTACATCAACATATGTTGAGGATGATGTTGTGATTATACAATAATTTTAGAAAGAGTGATGCTATGAATGTTAATTTTTTTCCTTTTAGTAATTCACTTCAAATTCTAGGTCGTAGACAGAGTTTGGCAAATATTATGTGCAATCAGCAAAGTGTTACTCAAAGTAGGAAAAAAGATTTATTTGTTAGAAATACAATGTATGATACAGGAATTTATACAGCTTCAGCAGGAAAAAGAAATAAAATGATTTCAAACAGTATATTATCTGCTATGAATAATGATATTTCTAAGGTACGAAAACAAGGCGATATATACGAATGCGAAGGAACATTTTTTACAGCGGAGCAGATACCTAAAATCAGTGGAACTTCTTTGAATGAAATTAAAGCGGAAGATAATATCATTGACTTTGGGAAGAATAAGTATTTTAAATATGTCTCCCGTGACGGACAGGAGCATTGTTTATACACAGATAATAAGGGGATAGGCGCTATTGTTTCCGAGATTATGCGTGGCGAGCCTTATGATCCGGTGTTGGAAAGGTATGCGAGCTTTTGGAATTATATGATGACAAAAGACCCTGTATATGTTCAGTTGTCTTATTCAGATGAAGAAATAAGAGGATATATGGAAAATGCAGGGATAAAAAATGGCTTTTTCACAGTAAAAATGGGAGATAGGGAAGCAACACAATTTTATTCTGCCACTAAAACAACAAGTCCAATTCAGTCTAAGGAACGATATGATGCAAGATATAAGAATTTGACTTCGGGTGGTATTTTGCTTGACGAATATGAAGCTGGAGATATTTTTAAGATTGGTAATAAGGAATATGTTTTAAGTGAATCTCATACATTGGACATACCATACGGAGAGGATATTTATAATATAGAGTATCCGAGTAATTATAAGTTTGGTAAAAAAGTTGAAGAATAATAAGGGATTCCCTTGAGGTGGACTAGAAAGTGTGGTTCAGCTCAAGGGAATTTTATATATTCTTATATAAGTAAGAGCATTATACATTAATAGAGTTTTTATTGCGGAAGTTTTCACTTATTTCGTGACATGGACTAAAACAAGTCCCTTTTCACCATGCGTATTGCATAAAATAATGCAAAAAGAACCAAAATGGGTTCATGGGCATGGTGAAAATGGATGGAACAGAAAATAAAGCAAGATGAGATATTTATTGGTAAGAATATCCGGCGTATAAGGAAAGAAAAAGGAATCAGGCAGACGGAAATGGTTGCATTGTTGCAGTTGGAGAATGTAATGATTACAAGAGAAGCTCTGGTAAAGATAGAACGTGGAATCCAGCATATTCAGGCAACGCAGCTCCGGGCAATAAAAAATGTATTAGAGACTACTTATGATGAGTTATTAAAATAGAGAATGAAAAAGACAGTCAAGTTTCATATAATGTGGAATTGACTGTCTTTTTATGTAGAAATTAGGATAATCAAATTAGCTCTTGTGCTGATAATTTAAAATATCTTTGAGCAAGGCAGGAGTTATTCTTTTTTTATCCGCTTCAGTTAAATTTGAAAACTGAGACAAGGTAGTAAGTTTATTCTTTTTAAAAAGAGTAATAGATTTTGGCTCAGACGTAATTTCAAATAGAAATTTGTCATGCCAGCTTTTAGGTGTGTTCCCATGCTTTCTTAATATACGGTATGTTTTCATGGTAAGGAGGTAGTCCTTATTACATATACAATAGAGGTCATATACGGTTTTGTCGTTAAAGTCATTGATGTGGTGGATATTGTTCCTAAAGAGATAAATATATAATTTAGAAGGAAAATTAAATTGTTGGAGACTTTCCTTTACAATGGAAAGAGAATTTATTTTTACGTGATATTTTTGGCACAGAGCGTCAAGTTCAATTAATGTAGTACTTCCGAGATTGCGGAACTGCATGATTTCCTCCCGTGCATAATGTGTTAGCTGGGAGATATACAGTATGTTATTACGATCAAGAATATTATAAAGGCGTTTAGACATAGGAATGCTGCTAATAGGAATTTCATTTTCAGGAGGAAATATGTAACCGTATGTGTTTAGCTCTTTCATAATGGGATTGAGAGAACAATTACGAGGAAGAACATTTGCTAAAGAGATATAATTATATTCCTTAAGTTCGGAAACAGTAGTAATTCCGGCATATGCTAATGCAAATTTGGTAATAGAAGAAAGATTAAGCTGCTCAATTTGGGTATCCATTGTTTTGACTCCTTTATCTGTATAAATAAAACTATTAGCATTATATCATTGATTTTGGATAAAAGGAAGAATGTGGACTAAAATTAGTCCTTGTATTATTGTATCTATATAGCGGGTGATGGGCCTGCTGATTTTTTGATGTTTTGTTACATGAAAAGATCGGTTCGTTACAAGACATATTAAGAGTGAAAGAAAAGCGGCGATATAGAAGACAGAGAGAAAAAATTGCAGATCAAAGGAGGTCGCAAAATGAGGATCACAACCCAAATGCTGGCAAATTCCGCAGCAAAAAGCGGGATTCCCATTCAGAGAACGTCGCTCTTGGACATTATCAATAACAAGTCATCCCAGAACCTGCTGGGAACCATCGGGAAGAGCATGAACACCACAAGTACCGGTGCCACGGACATTCTGAGGAAAAATAATTATGCAAAGCTGGAGGATCTGTCGGAGAAGTTGAGCCAATCTGCGTCAAAGCTTGCAGGCAGCGATAAGGATTCCATCTACGACAAGGCAAAAGAGAGCGGAGACACCACGGACATCCTGAGTGATGTGAACAAAATGGTGGAAGCGTACAATGCTACCATGAAGCAGCTTAAGACCACCGGCGGAATCATGAATGAATTTTACCAGCAACAGTTAAAAAACATTCCAGCGGGCAGTAAAGAATCACTGGAAAGTATAGGAATCAGTCAGGCAAAGGACGGAAGCCTGATCGTGGACGAGAAAGTATTCCGGAATGCGGATGCGGATACCTTACAGAAGGTACTGGGAGGAGAGAATGGCATCGCCTCCAAAATAGGATTTCTCGGTGAGCACATCAATAAGAATGCTTCCGAAAATGTGGTCAGCGCATCCAACCGGTATGGTTCCAATGGGGCAACCTATATGGAAGCTTTTGAGGCTAACAAGTATAATTTCTTTGGGTAAGATTGTGTTGTAAAAAAGGCATTGTATTTCAAAAAAATTGAGATACAGTGCCTTTTTGCATATCTGAAATGGAGACCGAATTCTGGCATTAACATTTCTGCATCAATTCTAAAACATTTCTACAAAACTTCCGGGATACATAATATACAGGATAGGAAAATCGAAGTATAATAAATAAAAAAGTATAGGATACCTCGGAAAGGGATAACAAATGAGAATATTAGAAATTATATTGCCGGTACTTGTCATGCTGGTTCTCGGTATGGCATGCAGAAAATTAAAGTTACTTACCAAAAGCGGAATAGATAATATGAAACTGCTGGTAACCAATATCATGCTTCCGGTGGCAATCTTTCATGCACTGGCCACAGCGGATTACAGTGTGAAGACCTGGAAACTGGTGGGGATTATGTTCGTTATGCTGGTGGTATCTTTCGGAGTAGGATTTCTGTTGAAGCCGCTTATGAACGGAGAATACCGCAAGTACCTGCCGTTTATGGTCAGTGTATATGAGGGTGGCCTCATGGCGTATCCTTTGTATACCAGCCTGTGCGGGCAGGAAAATCTCTCACAGATCGCAGTACTGGATATTGCAGGACTTTTGTTTGGATTCAGCATCTATATGGGGATGCTGGGACAGGTGGAAAACGGAGAGAAGATCAATGCAAAGAAACTATGTATGAGTGCATTCCACACACCGGCATTTATTGCAAGTGTGCTTGGAATCCTGGCAGGACTGTCCAAGGTGGTGATTTGCCTGATCGACAGTCCCTTCGGCGGTGCATATCTGGCGGTGGAAGGGATCCTTACCACATCCGTGACAGCAATCATTCTGATCGTTGTGGGATATAGCATGGAACTGACAAAGGAACTGATCCGGCCATGCCTGAAGACAATCCTGATGAGAGTTCTGCTACAGACACTTATGGCAATTGGAGTGCTGTGGGCAGTGCATTTGTGGATAGGAGATAACATGCTGTTGAATCTTGCCATCATTTCCTATATGTCGGCGCCGGCCACTTTCAGCATGCAGACTTTTCTGAAAAAGGAAGAGGGCAGTGCCTATGTATCAACAACCAATTCTATGTACTGTATGGTGTCGATTCTGGTATATATCATTCTGGCAGCAGTGGTTTATTAGAAGTGTGAAAAAGGCAAGCAGGATAATTATATATATCCCTAAAAGCAGGATTTGAGAATATCTGCAAATTCTTCGATATAATATTCGGAATTATCTTTTTCCCAGAAGGCACAATATGTTTTTTTGACAGGAACCTGGTTCCTTACAAGCGGTATCCTGCTGTCCGGTCTGGTTGATGACAAGAATGCAGGGGGTATTTTTTAAATCTTCGGTTTCCAGGGAACTTAATTTACTGAGTGGATTTTTGGAGGAAAGTTCAATATAAATTTTACTTTCTGCCAGCACTTCATTATTATACGCATCCGAAAAAGCTCTTCTCTGGTTGTTGATGGCAAGATCAACAGCGTCATTTTTCCATAGCATGATACAATTCTTCATGACTTCCCACCATAATTTTTACTTCTATGGTAGGATATTAATAACTTAATCTCTTGATAAATAAGTGGTCGTTTACTATAGTAAAAAGTAATCGGTCACTTATTTTATTCTGAGGAAGGGAAAAACATTTATGATAAAACCTGCCCCTGATTCCTGTCATCTCCTGCTGGACAGCAGGCTTGCGAACGAGGAAGTACAGAAAAATCCATACACTTACAATAACATCAGAGAAGTCCTGTCGGATGGAGCACTAAACGCAGCAACTGTGGAACACCCGGTGACGGTCTACATTGCTCCCGGCATCTATTGGCTGGAGGATCCGCAGTCGGAGGCGGTGATCGTAAGGGAGGATCCGAAGGATCTTTACCCTTACGGATGCAAGGTAAACTGCGCAAATCTGAAATTGGTGGGGCTGTCGGAGAACCCGGAGGATGTGGTGATTGCCGCCAACCGGGGGAACGACCATGGAGCGAAGGGGAATTATACTCTGTTCCATTTTTCCGGGGAACAATTGGAGATGGAAAACCTGACTCTGGGGAATTATTGCTGTGTGGATCTGGATTATGCATTGGATCCTGCGCAGTCTGTGAAAAAGAGGACAGAAGCCATTACGCAGGCACAGTTGGCGGATACGAATGCCGATAAGTTCCATGCGAAGAATTGCCGGTTTGTCAGTCGTCTGAACCTGTATCCCGTATGTGGCGCGGGCAGAAGCCTGTATGAACATTGTCATTTTGAACAGACGGACGATGCTCTGAATGGAAATGCAGTGTACCTGGACTGTGAGTTTGATTTTTACAGCGGAATGCCGATCTATCAGGCTTCCGGTACGGGAGCGGTATTCTTAAACTGTACATTTCATTGTAAATATCCACAGGATGGGGAGACTCACGCACAGTATTTTACAAAAGTCGGAGGACAGATCGCACTGATCGACAGCAGCTTCGCAGGTCTGCCGGACACCAAAGTTGCGGTCTTGTGGACGAAATATCCTTCCGTAGCATTGAAGTGCTATCAGGCGAATGTGACATATCCGGAAGGCCGGTTTACGCCTCCGGAGGTTGCGGATTCCCATACGGTGGACATTGACGAAAAGATGCTGGCAGAGGCCTACTATATCCGTAAGGATGGAGAAACGATCTACAATGTCTATAATCTGCTGGGCGGGAAAGACGACTGGGACCCGTTGGGGAACGGAGAAGTGATCCGCTTTGCCGGAAAAACAGATATTCCTACACAGCTTCTGCTGGAGTCAGAGGCTTTTGAACTGGAAGCAGGCGGATCTTCCATAGATATAAAGGGAAAATGCCTGACCTTTGATGGGCGTGAGAGGAAGTGTGAGATACATTTTAAAATAGAAGGAGACAGTGCAGACTCCATAGAAATACAGCGTGTGTCGGAGGGGAGCTGTCTGCTGCAACTGAAAGACAGTAATATAGACCATGAGACGGAAGTAGTACTCACGGCGCAGACCAAAGAGGGATTGCAGACCGGTGCGTATGTCAGAATTCATCCCCGGAAAGTGGCGGCACCAAGGCTTACGGGCAATCCGGTGATCTGTCTTGAGGGCAAAATGCTGCGGCTGTCTTATGATTTTACGGAAGCGGAGAATGACTGCTCGGATATTATCTGGTATCGAAGCAGAAACATTCGGGGAGAGGACAAAATCGTGACGGCAATCTCCCAACCGGATCAGCCGGAGAAAGTTTATGCCCTCACCGGAGATGATGTGGGATATTATATTTTCGCACAGATAAGACCCAGAACGAATCGCAGCGAATACGGGGAAGCAGTGCAGTGCTTTTATGAAAAAGCTATTTCGCCGGAAGATGTGGAAACAGACAGGATCTGGACAGATTTTCATAACCTTCCTCTTTACAGCCATGCCGGAAACGAAAAAGGTGTATGGAATTTTGATGCGAAGCGTCCGGCGGATACCTGTGATTTTGAAAAGTGGGATCTGGAAAAGACGCAGGTCTCCTGGCACTACGGCGCAACAGGGGACGGCAGTAAGGGCGAAGGGCTCTATCAGGGAATGCAGGGGGCCAGGATCCGCTATACGCCGACCACGGCACCGGAGATGGGAACGGAAACCAAACGGAATATGGAAGTCTTGTTGGAAGCCGATCCGGCAAAGTCTGCCGGACAGGGTTTTGGCAGCGCCGGACAGTATCTGGATGTCTGCATCAAGACGGACACGGACACTCTGGACGGTTATGGACTTCGGATCATCCGTACGGCGGCCCATTCCGATGCGGTATCCATGTATCTGATACAGTATGTGCGTGGACAGGTGCAGTGCATTTCCCGCGAGGTCGTGACAAACTGCTTTGTAACGGGATGCAGAATTTGGGTGCGGTATGAGAACGGAATATTATCGGCAAAAGCATGGACGGTTACGGAACCTACGGTGGTACAGCAGGAAAGGGGCTATGCCCGGGGAGTGGAGCTTACGGCAGAAGTAGGCAGAAGAGAAAATGCCGAAAACACCGGACTACTGATCTGGCACACCGGATCGTTGGGAACGGAGAACTGGAGAAATACCACGATGTTACATGGCGTAAGCATTCTTTATTTTTAAAAATTTCAGACAAAATGTGGTGAGAAAACACAGGAGGAAGGGCGGTAGGATTACCGGAGCTGCTTTTCAGGCGCATTCGGATGTGGATACTGTAGTGAAATATAAGGAGACTGCAATTAAAGCTGGAAAGATGTCTGGAAATTTTTCTGGAAAAAGTTAAAATTTCCCGTTTCAAAGTGTAAGTATTTGATGTAAAATTAACCCCAGGGAGTCCTCTTTCTTTTTGTTTAGTATGGTTTTGTTGTGGTGACTTAATTTTACATCAAAAAGGAATAGGATTCCTTATATTTTGGGCACTTTTGAAAGTTGTTTATAATAGTATCTGAAAAAACAGGCAGTTGTGGATAAAACTGCGGAAACTCAAGAATGTCGAAGTGTTGTGGATCCTGATAAAATATGCTATGATATTTTTCAATTAGATCAACTTGCGGATGTTTCATCATGCCCGTACGGGGATGGGTAACAGCAGGAAAAAGTTTATATCAGAAAACGAGGAGGGTGCTGAAATGAAGAAGAAAATGGGGTATTTACAGGTGATTTTAATGATCGGCTGCATTCCGATGCTTGCAACGATGGTTGCTCTGACTGTATATGCATCGGGCAAAATGAAAGATGAACTGGTCGACAGTACCTATCTGCGGCTGAAAGCATGTGCTACATCAGTGGAGCAGTATTTCACATGGGATATCCGTGAGGATATTCTGGAAAAGGATGATATCAGTTATCAGTTTATAGATTCTTTGCAGGATGAGCATATTGAACAGACGCTTTTCATGGAGGATGAGAGATTTATTACTTCCATTGTGGACAAGGATGGGAACAGGGCAGAAGGAACCAAGGCTGATCCACAGATATGGGAGACGGTCAGAGCCGGTAACGATTATGAAACTGATGGAGTAGAGATTCAGGGAGAAGAATATTATGTCTATTATATGCCGGTATGTTCCGATGACGGAGAGATTCTGGGAATGGCTTTTGCCGGAGAACGGGAGAGCATAGTTCAGGATGCAATATCCGACATGTTAAGAAGTCTGGTTCTGCGCTCAGTATGTCTGAATGTTCTTTTTATTGCTGTCATGGTTTATCTGTCATTCAAAATACGAAAACCATTACTGACGACCGCAGAATATATTGACCAAATTGCCAATGGTAATCTGTCAGGCAATCTTGAAGTGAAATCTGTGATCCGTGAAGTGACCACTCTGATCCGGGCATCTGTCAGTATCCACGGATCTGGAAGAGTTGATGCAGTATTTTAAGTAGTTTGAGATATTTGGAGACATTCGTGGACGGGTGCTGCTTTATGTGCTATTATGCAGAATGTCATCAGAAAACAGTAATTGTAGGAAGTAACAGGGATTATAATGAAAAAAAGAATGTTTATGGCACTGGCGGTCGCTCTCACCGGAGTCAGTATGGTGGTGGCAGCAGGAAACGGAGAACTGAAAATACAGAGTGAAACCTCGGTACAGAAAGTACATGCGGCAGAAATACATCAGATCGGTGTCGAGCCGATCCCGGCTACCGGACAGATTACCATAGAGGATCTGCTGGCGGTACAGGGTGGCGAGACGGAGGATCCCAGAGCAGTGGAAGGAATGTCGGATCCGGAGGATGTTCCGGTAGACGAAGCTTCCGTAGAGGATACGACCGCAGATGAATATGCGTCGTTAGCGATCGCCAATGTGACGAATTACGTCAATGTCCGGACAGAACCGAACACGGACAGTACCGTAGTGGGCAAAATCTATGACGGAGCGGTGGCACAGATCCTGGATGTGGCAGGAGAGGATCAGGACTGGTTCCGGATCATCTCCGGTAATGTGGAGGGCTATATCAAGGCAGAGTTTTTTATTTACGGAGATGCAGCAGCTGAGGTTGTAGACAATTATGTGACCAGATATGCTGTGGTTATCGCAGACCGTCTGAATGTGAGACAGGATCCTGCCACAGATGCAAAAAGAATTGGTTACATTGACAATGGAGAAAAGGTAAAAATTCTGGAGAATGACGGAGACTGGCTGAAGGTACAGTACACCGACAGCAAGGAAGGCTATGTCTCTGCGGAATATGTTACGATCTCGGAAGAATTTATCTATGCGAAGACAATAGAAGAGGAACAGGCGGAAATTGCTGCACAGAAGGCATTGCAGGCAAGAGAACAGACTGCCGAGCAGGATGCCCCGGAGGTGATCACGAGCATCACACTTCCCTCAACTACTTATACCTCCAATGCGGAACTCAGACAGGGAATCATTGAGTATGCCATGCAGTATCTGGGCAACCGGTATGTACACGGAGGTTCCAGTCTGTCAGGAGGTACAGATTGTTCCGGATTCACCTGCTTTATCTATGCGGAGTTCGGCTATTCTATCAGCCGTACACCGGGAGGACAGTATTCCGGTGCCGGACGCAGTATCAGTTCTGAAGAACTTCAGCCAGGAGATATTGTATGTTATAGTTCCAATGGAGGGAAGAGCTGTACCCATGTAGGACTGTATATCGGTGACGGACAGATCATCCATTCCGCCAATTCACGGAAAGGTGTCATTATCAGTGCTGTGGACTACAGTCCCATCATCGGTATGAGAAACGTTATTGATTAATAGAATCGGTTTTGAAATTATGGAGCGCCTGATCTTTGGTGAGTACGAAATCACCGAGGATCTCGTCGCTCCATTTTTGCAGGTCTTCCAGATGAAGGACCACACCGGCATAATTGCGGATGCCGTGGGAGGCCGCCAGCTCTTCGGTATATTCTTCCAGCAGATAGACATTTTCAAACCGTACCGGTCCGGAGGTGTACTGACAGACCAGCGGGATCACACCGGTGGTCTTCCGCTCGATGGAGACACCGTCCTCTGCAACGTGAAAAGTCAGCCAGGCCATACCCTCTAACATGCTGAGAGCATTTTTCTGGGTGGACACATAATTGCCCAGCGAATAATAGCACAGAGACTCATTGCCGTTTTCTGCGGTGATCCATTCCACAGGCTCTACCACATGGGGATGGGTTCCGATAATGACATCGGCACCGGCTTCTGTCATCTCCAGTGCCCATTTTTCCTGATAGCTTGAGATTTTGGAGGAATACTCAGTCCCCCAGTGCGGACATACGATGACAATGTCTGCCAGTTCTTTTGCCCGGGAGATATCCTCTAAGACCTGCGGGTTCAGCGTGGTGAAGTCCATCTGTCCGTTTTTCTCATTTACGGCACACAGAAGATTCAGATGCCCCAGCAGATCTAAGGGGAGTGTCTCGGTATTGGCACCGTAGGTATAATTTAAGATGGCGAAAGTGACATCATCGATGGTAAGTAACGGAATGTCATCTGCCTGTGAAGCGTCTTCGTGAATACCGGTTACCAGTACCTCCGGGTGCTTGTTTTTCCAGAAATCCGCACAGTACAACAGGCCGTCCAGCTTCTGATCCGCGGTATGATTGGATGCCTGCAGAACCACGTTGAATCCGGCATCCGCAATCGCATCCCCAACTTCGGTAGGAGAATTAAAATAGGGAAAACCGGAAAATCCCCGGGAATTGCCGCCCATGACAGTTTCCTGATTGATGATCCGGATGTCTGCCGCGTTTAAGAAGGGTGAAATCCCCTGAAACAGCATGGAGAAATCATAAGTTCCGTCCTCCTGTTTTCCACTGGCCACGATTCCCAGATGCATCAGGTTGTCCCCGACAGCCATGAGCGTAATGTCATGCTCCGGGAAGGGAGTGGGGGTCGGCTCCGGAGTAGGGACGGGAACCGGTGTGGCAGAAGGCGGTGCAGGGGTCTGTGGAACGACAACAACATCGCTGCCTGCAGCAGTTTCTTCCAGAAAGTAATAGCCGCCCATGCTCGCCAGTAACAGTAACGGAACGAGAACCAACAGCAGATAGAAACGTGAAATCGGTTTTTTCATATATTATTCTTTTGTTCTCCTTTATTATCTCTTACGGAATTCCGGTTACAAGGTCTGTTTACAATCAAAAGTAACAATAATATTATAGCATTGATTTTATTTTTTCGCAAAAAGTAGAAACAAATTACTGTTTTCCTATTGACATAGTATGAAATAGGAGATATAATCCTACCCATAAGTTGATTCGATACTTAAATGAGACATCGAAGAGGAGGAAAAGGATTATGAAGAAGTTTGAGTGGAAGAGCGTTTTGGCACTGGCATTAACAGGAGCATTGGCACTGGGGCTGACCGCATGCGGCAGCAGTGACAGCAAAACCGCAGACGCAGGAAGCGCAGCGGCAGCAGACGGCAAGGCAGTATACCGCACACTGGATGAGATCAAGGAGAGCGGAACCATTAACATCGGAGTATTCTCCGATAAAAACCCGTTCGGCTATGTGGATGAGAACGGTGAATATCAGGGCTATGATGTGTATTATGCAAGAAGACTCGGCGAAGACCTGGGGGTAGATGTGAATTTCGTATCTACAGAGGCAGCCAATCGTATTGAGTATTTACAGACCGGTAAGGTAGATGTGATCCTGGCGAACTTTACCGTAACTCCCGAGAGAGCAGAGGAAGTGGATTTCGCTTCTCCTTATATGAATGTGTCACTTGGCGTGGTATCCAAGGATGATAATGTGATCACTTCCTTAGACAACTGGAATGCAGATGATTCCATCATTGTAATCTCCGGCACCACCGCTGAGACATATCTGATCGCAAACTATCCGGATATTCCTTTACAGAAGTTTGATTCCTATGCAACCGCAAAAGAAGCTTTCGAGAACGGCACTTCTGTTGCATGGGCAAATGATAACACCGAAGTTATCGCATTCGCTCTGCAGAACGAAGGATATACCGTAGGTATTCCTTCCCTGGGCAGTGCAGACACCATTGCTCCCGCTGTTTCCAAGGGCAACACCACACTGCTTGACTGGATCAATGATGAGATCGTAGCTTTGGGTGAGGAGAACTTTTTCCATGCAGATTACGAAGCAACTCTGGCAGACACCTATGGTCTGGACTATGAGGACAGCCTGGTAGTAGAGGGCGGCAAGGTAACCGCACAATAAGTACGGATCGGAATAGAATGATAGAGAGGGGACTGCGGGGCACGTATGTTGCCGCCGCAGTCTTTTCTTGCATCTGGCTACTTCTTTTGTTATAATCTAAAAAGTTGTGTGTAACTATTCTGAATAGTCACGATTGTTGAAAAGCTTCCTGAAAGGAAAGAAATACATGAACTGGGAATTTATAGGAAAATATCTGCCTATGTATGAAAAGGCAGCGTTGCTCACCGTGAAGATCGGTGTCATCGGAATCCTGTTTGCGATTCTGCTGGGACTGGTATGTGCGGCGATACAATATTATAAAGTACCGGTGCTTCGGTGGATCGTAGCGGTCTACGTGGAACTGAGCCGTAATACACCGCTTCTGGTACAGCTGTTTTTTATTTATTACGGATTTCCGAAGATTGGGATCCGGATGTCAGCAGAGGTCTGCGGTGTGGTAGGACTGGCATTTTTAGGTGGCAGTTATATGGCGGAGGCATTCCGCAGCGGTCTGGAGGCCGTGGAACCGATCCAGAATGAAAGTGCCATCAGCCTGGGAATGAACTCCGGACAGGTACTAAGATATGTGATCCTGCCCCAGGCCATGTCTACCAGTATCCCGGCATTTGTGGCGAATATTATTTTCCTGTTGAAGGAGACCAGTGTATTCAGTGCCATCAGTCTGATGGATCTGATGTTTACGGCAAAGGATCTGATCGGCCTGTATTATAAGACTACCGAGAGCCTTTTCCTTCTGGTGGTATTTTATCTGTTGATCCTGCTGCCGGTATCGATCGTGGGATCTCTGGTGGAGAGGAGGATGCGATATGCCGGATTTGGGGATTGATGTATTATTCAAAGGCACGAACATGCTCCGTCTGCTGCAGGGATTATGGGTAGCCATGAAGATCAGTATCGTATCTATTCTGATCAGTATGCCGTTAGGTATTCTGGTGGGAGCGTTGATGACGGTGAAGAACCGGTTCGTCAAAGCTATCTTCCGGGTCTATCTGGAATTCATCCGTATCATGCCGCAGCTGGTGCTTTTATTTATTGTATATTTCGGATCTACCAGAGCACTGGGCTGGAAT
>OGFH01000442.1_pt1 | contig 17205 bp, 4 predicted proteins | sample 1570941 | NCBI WGS metagenome assembly OGFH01 (sample SAMEA2582051, study PRJEB24529) | metagenome | biome: Human gut stool | place: China | collected 2011
AAAATGGTCTTGATCCGGCTGATATCGAGGGTGGTAACTTCATCGTGAAATCCGCTGCGACTGGCTCTGCTGTGCATGGCTATGTAACAGGTGATCACCTTGATACTTCCTCTGAAAGTAATGTAAACAAGATTTTAGATAACTTGGCCCATAAATTCTATTATGAAAACTATGTAAAAGGTGAAAGAAATCTTTCTGGTACAGTATCCATCGCTTCTAAAGGAATCGTGTCTAGCTTCCAAAAAGCATTGACTACAGACCAAAAAGAAGGGGATATTACTTGGAAAGACGGTAATGGCCAAGGCTCTTATGTAGTGCCAGAACCAAAACCTACACCGACTCCGGATCCAAAACCAGTTACACCTGTGACTCCAGATCCTAAACCAGTTACTCCTGTAACACCTGCTCCAGCACCAGTAAATCCTAACCCTGTTATTCGTGGTGCTTATGATACACCTCATATGCGTGGTATTCGTTCTGCTGTAGTAGGAAATATCAACGCTTGGCGTACAGTAGCTGATGATATGTATCGTCCTCGCGTATTGCAACAAGGTGAACCAACTGGTATTTGGGCTCGCATCGGTGGCGGTAAGTACAGCCACTCTGGCAGTGGTATTGATACAGCTACAGATTACACACGTATCCAAGGCGGTTATGATGCTAAAATCAGCCGTGGCTGGACTGTAGGTGGTCAAGTATCCTACCTTCGTGGCAACGATGACTTCGTATTCAATGGTACTGGCAAAGAAAAAGCCTTTGCTGTTGGTGCGTACGGTTTAAAAGATCTTGGTAACAACCAATATATTCACATCGAGTCTCAAGTAGGTGGTGCATCTAATGATTTCACTGTTCGTAATGAGATTGGTGAAAAACTCTCTGGTGAGACTGAAGCTAATGCATATACAATTGGTGCACGTTATGGTAAAACCGTGAAACTTTCAAATGGTACATATATCGAGCCACAAGCCCAATTGAGTTATACTCACTTTGGTGGTGATAGTTTCAATGCTGGCAGTATGCATGTAGATCAAGCTGGCGTGAGCAGTACAGTAGGTGGTCTTGGCCTTGAAGTTGGTAAACACTTTGGTGCTGGTAACATCTATACTCGTCTTAGTGTTAACCATGCATTCTCTGGTACAGTAAAAACTACATATACTAGTGGTGCTACTATTAAACACACTTCCGAGGACATTAAAGGCACTTGGACAGATTTAGCCTTTGGCGGTAGCTATGGTTTCAATGCAAATAACAGCATCTTCGCTGATATTAGTACAGGTCTATCTGGTGATTATAAAGCTGGTTGGTCTGTAAATGCAGGATTTACACATAAATTCTAATATAATAGCTACTATATAAACGTATATGGTGATAAGTACTATATAAAAATATAGCACTCATAAAATAAAATGCCCCATGTATAGGATGTAATGATCTAATACATGGGGCATTTATAATATATTTCGTATATTTCTATAAATAGATTCTTATTGATTCGCTTATATGTTCGCCATATAATTGACTTAGGATAGTCAAACGAGGTTGGGCCTCTCTTCGTAAATGAAGGGAGGGTTGTCTATGAGTGATTATGAGTTAATCATGATAATTCTAGAGGTAATGACGGTTGTCATTGCCTTTGGAGCACTTGTGGCGCTTATTTGTCTTGGAAAAGACAAATAGCCCTTCGTTACCAATAACTGGATAACTGAAAGGCCATTTCATCACGTATTTATTTCTTGAGATGAGCCCGACGGAACCACTCGTTTGGCTATCTGCTTATATTATAGAGATAATCACATATATCGTCAAATTGAGATGAAATACTTTATAACAATGTACTCATATTTGATAATGAATGAATGCTAATTAAATAGTTATAAAACTGCGTATGACTAAAACTACATATTAATAATAACTACATATAAATAATCATAAAAAGCTGTACATACATAGATTAGATTGAACGGCTTTGATGTCAAAGCCAATTTAACATCAAAGGTGGTTCAAATCGACTATGTGTGTACAGCTTTTGTATTTCTGTGTTTTTGTGTGTTAGTGTATTTGTGTGAAAGCAGTCATTAGATTACTATAAAATCTTGCTTTACTATTTTTCTAGTTTATCTACTAAGCGTTTTACTGTTTCTTGGAGATCTTTATTTTGTGTTTCTAATGCTTGTACGCGTTGTTCTAGTGCGTTATAAGAGGCAGGGGACATAGCAGTAGATAAAGATTTTCCCGGTTTATAGGTGATGCCTACATTGGCCATAACGTGATTGTTCATCGTAAACCCTGTGGTGAGTAAAAGATTATCTTTGTGATAATAGCCTACACCTAGAGCTACTGCATTCGCATTTTTATAATGACCGTAGCCTGCCATGTATTGAACGCGATTATCTGGATCATATGGTAACGGATGCAATGCAGCTAACGCAGCGGCACGAGCATCGCCTTTATTGGATTCCGATTCGACACGTTGTACCTCTTGAGATACATGTTGTACAGATTTTTCAATGGTGCTGATAGAATTATTAAGCTGTTGACTTGTACTTTTACCAAGGGTATCAATCATTTGATGAACGCCGTAGAGTTGGGATCCGTTGATTGCATCAGTAGAGGTAGCACTCACGCGACCTGCTGCGAGATTGGTGATCGTCCGTTCCTTGCCCTTAGCCCCTACGGATACTGTTGATACAGGGGCGGTGCCGGCATAGTTGACGGTAGTACCATTTTCAAAGGTATGACTTGCTGTACCGACTACATCGCCGTCAGCGGAATCATTGCCAAGGACAACTCCGTTTTTTAGAGAGGTAGTTACATTATTGCCGAGAACAAAGGTGTTTTCTCCAGAAATGTGGTTGTAATTACCTATACTGTAAGAATTGGCCGCATCAATAGCCGTTTCACCGTATTTGCCCTGGCCGAATACACCGGATGCGGTCGCTTTTTCAGATAGTGTATTATAAGAGCCTACAGCCAAACCTTTTGCGGCTTTTACATTCACATAATGCCCTACGGCAAGGTCGAACTGACCGTTTACTGTTGAATTCGAGCCGATGGCTACAGAATTGCTGGCCTTACTGTTAGCCCCTTGAAAATTACCAATCCCCACGTTTTTATCACCTGCGGAGTTTTCCCCTGATTGAGTCCCCATGACAATGGAGTTCGTCAACTGGCTCGCATTACCTGCGGCAAAACCAACGGTTATGTTAAAATCGCCGGTACTGTCTCGGAAGGACTTTGCACCAAGGTTGATATTGCCACCGCCTGTTGATCCGGCCCCAGCAGCTGCACCTAAGGCTATGTTATTGCCTTGCGCATTGATATTCTTACCCTTGCCGTTCGCCGCACCGGCGTTCTCACCGAGGGTGATATTGCCGCCTGTTCCTGCGGTGAAAGTTTGACCTTCCTTGCCGATGTTACCATTGTTATCAACGATATTAACCGGCGCCGCATAAACTGAGGCGGATAAAGCTACCATTACAACACTTGCTAATACAAAACGTTTCTTACTCATCGTATACACTCCTTTGTGTACAAACAAACTTTCACAAAACTTTCATAAAAAGACTTACATGGCTACTATAATACCAAAAAGGTATATTGTAAATAGAATATTCACATAATTCCAATAAATATACAATATATTCTATAGGTATTTATAGTTAATAAGAAATCTTTGATACATATTTATAAAGTTTAAATATTTATTTATTCTATAAATTGCATTCTAGTATTTTATATGTATAAATAGGATTCTATATGCATTGACAATCCTCTATATATTTATATAAAATAGAAATAATTTCATGTTTTGTTCATGATGAAATCATGAGTCATCGACGTGTGTAATCGTGTGTAATTAAGTATTATGTACATAAATAAGTACGTAAATAAGTACGTAATTAAGTGCATAATGAGAAGTGTGTTTGTACGTAAGAGTGTGTAATGAAATATATAATCGTGTTGATGAGTGCCCTTTGCATGTTTGTTATGCCCGTATCGGGGGAGCAGGTAAATAAAGTAGAGCAGCCAATGCAGGGGACTACGGTAAAACAAGTTCATAGTGAAAGTAAGACCGTATTATCTGACGACTTAGATACATTCCATGTTAATTCATCTCATACTCCAGATCATGTCATCGGTCAGGGCGGATTGGAGATGCCAGACTCCACAGATAAAAAGACGACTCGTTATTCCGATACAGATGCGGTCAACTCTGCGTTGCAGGCGGTGGTCATGACTGGTGTTCATTCCGCAATGCACGGATCGAAGGCGAAACCGTGGATGCAGAGAACCGTCGTGTCATTGGGCTTTCAGAAAAACTGGAAGCCCTTGTACGGTGTGGAAACATTGCAGCCGTTAGGTCATTATGATGAGAAGTCTCGCCATGTTTGGTTTACTCAGGAGCGTTTAGTAAATGCGGCGGATACGGGGACGACAGCGAATGTAGGCGTTGGCTATCGTCGAATTGCGGCGAACGATGACCACTATTACGGCGGCAATCTGTTTTATGACCATCGGTTCAGAGGCAATCACGGTCGCATGAGTGTTGGGCTAGAGTACGTGTCGGGGATCGGTGCGTTTCGCATGAACTGGTATCGCGGTGTGTCTGGTGAGCGTTCCCTTGATGGTGCGACACACATGGAAAATGTGTCTAACGGATATACTGCGGAGTACGGGACTAGCTTCAAGAATGCCCGTTGGGCGCGCGTGTATATGGAGGCCTATCGTTGGCAGTTGCGGCGCAGTGCGGATAAGCATGGTTTGCGCATCGGCACGGAGTTGCAGCTCACGCCGAGAATTTCCGTGGACATGGGCTACAACAAGCCGGAGCATGAGCATGGCAGTCCGTACGGAAAAATCATGTTCCGTCTAGCCGGTGTCGATACGGCTTGGTTTGGTGGTAACCATCGATTGGATACAAAAACATCAGTTCGTGCTAATATGTTGGAAAATGTGCGTCGTCAACATACGGTACACGTTGATTGATAGATTGATATATATATATATATATTTATTATTTTGATAAAAGTAGCATAAGAATCTATATTTATTTTTTAGATAAAAGCAACATAAGGAGCTGTTTTATAGTATCAGATGATTGTCATTTGATATGAAAAGACAGTTCCTTTTTTATACATTAATTCATAAAAATTTATTTTGTTTACAAAATAAAAAAAGAGTGGCACAATGTTCATGAAGATATAATGAAGAATTAGTTACGCGTGGAATTCATTGGGGAATGGAGAGGATAAAATGAGCAAGCGTAAACTTATATTATCAGTGTTGATTAATGGTGTGTTGTTATCGAGCCTATATGTGGCTGGAGCGGTGGATGTGGCACCGGGCAGCGGGAACGGTGTAGCTATCGGCACGGGCAGTAATGCACCGAAGGCGGAAAACGTAGCCGTTGGCAAAGGAGCCAGCATTTCTTATTCGAACGGTGCCAGTGCGGCTACGGGTGATGTAGCTATCGGCAATGGTGCAGGTATTAATAACTATGTTAGCCAGGGCGGTAGTATAGCTATCGGTAAAAATGCAAAGGTTGAAAATATGGCCGGTGGTGGAGAGGCTAGTTTTGCGTTAGGACAAACGACTTATAGCGGGGGGCTGTTTTCTCCTGCCAGAATTCCTGCGGATCCTACAAAGGTGGTAGGTAGTGTCGCTATCGGTGATAATACATTTGCTCGTCCCGGCAGTACCATGATTGGATCTCATAATTATAAAGGGGACCTTGGAGATACTACGGTAGATAGTGCATCCACAAGAAAAGATGCATTAAATGTTTATACAACAACAATTGGTGCTAATAGCTTTAGCAATGGGGCTTTCACTACAAGTACAGGCGTTTATAATATTATCTCCAGTGATTATAATGGTGGACGATTTGCAAATTATACAAAGAATTTTGGTGCCACCATTAATGGTACATTGAATAGCATTGAATCGAAAACGGGTAGCTATTATTCGGGTTTTGCAAATAGTATCGTTGGTATTGCTAATCGGGCCTTTAACTCCAATGGGTCTCTCGTATTTGGTGCTGGGAATGAAATAACGAATTCTGTAACCAGTATTTCAGCGCCAAGTTCGGGCGGTAATTCCGCTAAGGAATTATCTGAGAAATTACGTTCTGCTGTCAAAAATTCTAACGGTGGCGGTTCTACTATGGCATTTGGTAGCGGTAATAAGGCGGATTATACACTTCGCTCCGCACTTATGGGTGTAAATAACACATTGACTGGCTCTCAAGGCAATGAGAGTACGAATACCATGTTGACGGGCTTTCACAATACGGCGGATAAGGTGTCCAATACGACCGTAATAGGGTCTGAAAATACGGTGACCAATTCTAAGAACGGTCTTGTGATGGGGGATAATCGTGAGGTGAAAGATGCCAATCATACGGTTCTCATTGGTTCCACAGACAGCAAGACTACGACATCTGTTAATAATGCGGTCGCTGTCGGACATAATACGAATGTAACCGTAGAGGGCGGCGTTGCATTGGGCAGTGAATCGAAGGCTACTGTGGCGGCTGGATCCGTTGGGTATGATCCGAGTACAAAGGCACAGTCCACGAATACGGATTCTACGTGGAAGGCGACTAAATCGGCCGTATCTGTCGGTGATGCAAATAACAATATTACGCGTCAGATTACATCCGTAGCAGCCGGCACAAAGGATACGGATGCGGTGAATGTGGCACAGCTCAAAAAGTTGCAAAATCAAGTGAATGCGAACGGCTCCACTACCGTCAGTGCAGGTAAACATATTAATGTGACAACTACGACGAACGGAACGACTAAGGATTATAAGGTAAGCCTATCTGACGATATAACGAATCAGATTACAAATAACACGACAAACATTAACAATATACAAGGTGATGTGACCAATATTAAAAAGAATGTAACCAATATTCAGGGCGATATTACTAATATCAAGCAGGATGTAACGAATATGGGGCGGAATGTAGCTCGCCTCGATAAAAAGGTTAACAAATCTGTGGCCGGAGCGGCTGCACTTGCCGCCTTGCATCCGTTGGATTTCGATCCTGATGCAAAATGGGACTTTGCTGCTGGTTATGGCCACTATCATGACGGCAACGCCGCTGCATTGGGGGCTTTTTACAGACCGAATGAGGACTTGCAGTTTAGCGTAGGATCTACTGTTGGTAATGGCGAAACCGTTGTAAATGCAGGTATGTCTGTGAAAGTAGGTGCTCACAGTAATGTATCTCGTTCTCGTGTAGCTATCGGTAAGGAAGTTTTGGCACTTAAGAAAACTGTAGCGGTACAAAATGCGCAGATTCAAAAGTTGACTGCTCTTTTGAATGGCCTGGCTGGAACAAATATGAAAGCAGACCACAGCACATTATTCCCTGATGTGCCGAATAATCACTGGGCATATGCGGCGGTTAGCGATCTATCTCGACGGGGTCTTGTGGAAGGCTATCCTGATGGTACATTCGGAGGGGATCGTATGTTGACCCGTTATGAATTTGCTCAAATTGTGTACCGAGCTATTCAAAACGGTGTTGCTGTCGATGATCGACTTGTATCTGAATTTGGTCCTGAAATGGCGTTATTCCGTGTGGATACTATTGCCAAGAATCATGAAGGACAACCAACTATTGAACGTGTAAGGGTTAATAAAAAATAGAATACCTATATATGATTTATATTGTGAAAGCCGAGGCTCTAGGGCCTCGGCTTTTTCGTATATCTGTAGGTGATAAATTTTCTGTATATAAAAATATCTTATCTATGAAAGCATTAAACTGAAAAGTCTAAAAATATGAAATTGATTACGTAATTACAATAATCGTTATATTCCGATATGTGGATTTATCGTAAAATTTGATAGGAAAGATGAAGATTCTATTTCTTAAAATTAAAATATATTAAATATGAAATAAATAAACGACAAAAATGAAGAAAAGATGAAAAAGTCGTTTACAAGATAGAAATTTTTTGATATTGTATTGACGTGGATGAGTATATGATGAAGAATCATGAATAATTATAGTATTCGTATCGTAATTGAGAATACTAGTATTTGGTGTAAGAAGTGTAGATGATAATCAATCTTTATACTTCTTCTTTTTATTATCTTTGCAATATTATGCAACACAAGTGATGTGTTTTACTGAGGTTTCGGTAAGAAAGGATAATCATGAATCGAATTTATAATGTGATTTGGAGTAAGACTAAAAAATGCTACGTAGTAGTATCTGAAATCGTAAAAACAGGTGGCGGAAAGGTAAAATCCGTACAAACTGGTACAACTTGGGCACGCATGAGTGCAATCATGGTGGTAGCCGCATTATTGATGGGTGGTAATATTACTACGGTTAATGCTGCTACATATACTGCTATGACAATTAATGATGTAAATGGGGCTGGTTATGCTACTGGTAATGTAGTTTATAGTGAAGGTAGTTATTTATATAACTATCAAAATCCTGGGAACTTGACACCATTTGATAATAGTCATTTGTACAATGGTACAGATAGAGGTAATTATACAGAAAATAGTTTTGCCGGCATTGCTATCGGTAAAAATACAAATATTCAGGAAACTGGTAATCCAACTTATTATTCCGGTTTAGCTATCGGTAACTATGCTCAGGCCACAGGCGGTATTTCCTTTGCGTTGGGTCATTATGCTCAGGCTTTATCACCATCTGCTATGGCTCTTGGTACAGCTACAAAGGCGAGCGGATTTAACTCTTTGGCTATGATGCGTCAATCCGCTGCAGAAGGTGAGTTCTCCACAGCATTGGGTACTGCATCCTGGGCAAAGGGTAATGGTAGTTTTGCCATGGGTTACTCCGCTACAGCAAAAGCGGATCAATCCATTGCAATCGGTGCGGCAGAAACTATAAAATTACCTGGTCAACAACATGGTACTCCAAGTGCTAAATATAATGGCGATGGTAATACCGTAACAGAAGGGGCTCGTTCTCTTGCTTTCGGTACAAAAGCTCGTACTGCAGTTGGTGCAGATGATTCTATGGCATTCGGTTCTTCATCCAGTACTGGTGGCGCCAATGCGGTAGCTATGGGTTATAGTGCTAATGCTAGTGCAGAAAATGCCTTTGCCATCGGTAATACCGCGCAATCATCCGCACAAAATGCCGTGGCAATGGGTAAAAGTGCAAATGCAAGTGGTGTAAGCAGCTTTGCTATGGGTAGTAGTTCTAATGCTGCTGGTGCCGATGCTATTGCTATGGGTAGTTCTTCCCAAGCAAAATTATCCAACTCCATCGCATTAGGTGGTAATGCAAAATCCTTGGGTGCTGATGCACTTGCACTTGGCGGTGCCGCGAATGCCTCTAAAGATGGTGCCATTGCAATCGGTAAAGAAGCAAAAGCAAACAATACTAATACGACAGCTATCGGTCTTGGTGCAACTGTTACAGGTACTAACTCCATGGCTATCGGTACAAATGCCGTTGCAGAATCCAATAACTCCTTGGCATTGGGTACTGGTACGGAAGTAAGAGGTGCCTTGGTTAATGGTTTCTCTGCTTTCACTAACCAACAAAATAACAATGTTGCAAACGGTGTAGTTGCGGTAGGTAACGTAGGTTCTGAACGTCGTATCATCAACGTAGCAGGTGGTGAAAACGATACTGACGCAACAAATGTAAAACAATTAAAATTTGTAAACAGTAACTTGGCAAAATCCATCGCAGGTCCTACTTATACGGGCTATGAAGCGAATGGTTCTACATATAAAGCGCCTGATTTCAATATCAAGAACAGCACGTACCATACGGTAAAAGAAGCTGTTGAAGCGGCGCAAACGAATTTCTTCAGTGCTAAAGGCACATCTGCCGATGCGAACTACGATAACACAGGTGCTACAGGCAATAACGCGACAGCAGCGGGTGTACGTACTTCTGCAGCAGGTAACTTTGCTACAGCTGTCGGTGCTGATGCGACTGCAGCTAATGCGAACAGCACAGCGATCGGTTATAAAGCTAAATCCAGCGTAGATGACGGCGTTGCATTGGGTGCGAATTCCGTTGCTTCCGTTGCAGCCGGTAAAGCAGGTTATAATGTTAAAATTGCGGACAGCCGTACAAACGGATATAGCGGATTGACAGGCGCTGCGTTGACATCTACTATGGGTGCGGTGTCCGTAGGTGACGGTGGTACAAAAACTCGTCAAATCACAAACGTGGCTGCAGGTACAGCTGACACTGATGCTGTTAACGTGGCTCAATTGCGCAATGTTAACTTAAAAGTAGCCGGCAATACCGGTAAAAACGATGTTTTATTGGATAACCAGACATTGACTGTAAAAGGCGATGGTTCTTATGTTACGACATCTGTTAACAACCAAACAATCGATGTGACGTTGACTGATGCAACTAAGAACAAGATTGACAATGCGGCAAATAAAGACTTGTCCAACATTACGGACGGCGGTAAATCCGTTATTCGTGATGAAGCACAAAAAGCTGTAAAAGTTGTTGCTGGTAAAAATACAACGATTACAGAAGGTACTGACGGTACATATAAAACATATAAAGTTGACGTAGATGCTCCTGACTATCAATTAGTTGAAAATAGCAGTGCTGCTGATAAAGCTTACACTGTATCTGGCAATAAAGTTGACTTGACTGTACAAGATGCTAAAAATCCTGCGAATAAGAAAACTGTAACTATCAAGGATATTGCATCCAAAACAGAACTTGATGATACAAAAACGGAGCTTATCAATAAAGGTTTGAAATTCGATGCTGATAATGGCGGCGAAAAAACCAATAAATTAGGCTCCAAGGTAACAGTAGCTGGTGATGGCACTAATATCAGCACTACGATTACACAAACTGGTGACGATACAACCGTTAAGGTTGCATTGGGTAAAGACATCAATGTTAATACGGTAACTGCTACTAAGACTGTAAAAGCTGGCACTGCTACTATGGGTAACCAATCTGTAACAGATAACAAAAGTGCTACTCAGAACGGTAACTTTGTATCCGGTTTGGACAATAAAAATTGGACATTAACTGATCCTGCCTTCGTGTCTGGTCGTGCGGCAACAGAAGATCAACTTAAAATTGTCAGTGATGCTGTGAAAGCGGCTAACTCAAGTGCTACGGACTACCGTTTAATCGCTAATCCGAACAACGCGGCAGACGGTTCTTATAAAGTTGATAACAATAAAGTTGATTTACAAGTGAAGGACGATAAATCTGGTACGGTTAATACTGTAACAATCAAGGATATTGCGTCCAAAACTGAACTTGATAAAGTAAAAGATCGCTCCGTAAAATACGACGGTAATACAGGTCATGACACAGTAACATTAGAAGGCGCTAACGGTACAAAAATTACCAACTTGAAAGATGGTAATGTAGCGGCTGGTTCTAAAGATGCTGTCAACGGCGGTCAATTACACGATGCTAAAAACGAATTAAATACTAATATCAGTAATGCTAAAACTGATCTTATCAACAAAGGCCTTCGTTTCGATGCTGATAATAACGCTGAAAAAACGAATAAACTTGGTTCTAAAGTAACAGTAAATGGTGATGGTAATATTACTACTGAAATTACGCAAACCGGCGATGATACTACAATCGGCGTTAAATTGAACAAAAATCTTAATGTTCAAACATTGACAGCTACAGATACCGTGAAAGCCGGTGGTGTAACAATGGGTAAACACGCTGATACTAAGAACTATGTGACTGGTCTTGATAATAAAGATTGGGATGTAAATACATCTAATCCTGTAAGCGGTCGCGCAGCTACAGAAGATCAATTGAAAAAAATTAGTGATGTTGTTAAGAGTCAAGGTGCTGCTGCTACAGATTACCGTTTGGTGAAAAATGCAGCTGCTGCAGATGAGGCTTATACAGTTGATTCTAACGGTGATGTTGACTTAACTGTAGAGGATAAAAACCATGCAGGTCAAAAAGAAACTGTTAAGATTAAGGATGTTGCATCTAAATCTAGTCTCGACAAATTAAATGATCGTGCTGTTAAGTATGACTTGGATCCTGCTGGCACTGTTGATAAAACTAAAGTAAGTTACGAAGGCCCTGCCTATGCTAACAAAACTGGTGGTACTCACGTGACAAACGTGGCGTATGCTACAGGCAATAATGGCAGCGAAGCGGTTAATGTGGATTACTTGAAAGATAGAATCAAAGATAGCGAAGACGCATTAACTAATAAAGGCTTGAAATTTGACGCTAACAATGGCGGCGTAAAAACAAATAAATTGGGCTCCAAAGTAACCGTTAAAGGGGATAATTCCAACATCATTACAAGTATCTCCCAAGATGCGAACGGTGACAGCACCATTGATGTGAAACTCGGCAAAGACCTTAAGACCGAAACGATTACCGCTACCGGTAAAGACGGCAAGGACGGCAAGATCGGCATCAACGGTAAAGACGGTGTTACGACGAATATTTCCGTAACCCGTGACGGCAAGCCGGGCGTCGACGGTGCCGCCGGCACGACCACTACGCGCATTGTGTATCAAAAACCGGACGGCACGAACGAAGAAGTGGCGAACCTAAATGACGGTATGCTGTACGGTGGCGATACAGGTAATGTGATTAAAAAGAAACTTAACAACCAAGTGAATGTTAAGGGCGGTATCTCCGATGAAAGCAAATTAGCGACTGAAGACAACATCGGTGTTGTTTCCGACGGTTCCGATACATTGAAATTGCGCTTGGCGAAAGAATTGAAAGGCTTAACGTCTGCTACTTTCACAAACGGCGGCAATAATACTGTTATCAATGGTGACGGTATGACAATCAATCGTGCTGGTGGTAATGCAGTGAGTCTTACAAAAGACGGTCTAAATAATGGCGGTAACAAGATTACAAATGTAGCTGACGGTACGGACCCTAACGATGCGGTTAATAAATCTCAATTGGATAAAGCTACAGCAGCTGCATCCACAACGGTATCGGCAGGTAATAATATTAATGTGACACCTAGCACCAATGCGAATGGTTCCAAGAACTATGAAGTAAGTCTCAAAGACCAAGTGACATTGGGCTCTGATGCTACAAAACAAATCGCGATGGACGGTACTACAGGCACAATCAAAGCCGGTGATAAAGTGACAATCGACGGCAACAAAGGTACTATTAAAGCTGGCAACGTAACAATTGACGGTGAAAACGGTACCATTAAAGCTGGCGACAAGGTAACTATCGACGGTAAAGATGGTAAGATTGCAGCAGGCAAGGTATCTGTTGATGGTAAAGATGGTTATGTGACAGGTTTGGAAAATAAAGATTGGGATCCTAACAACATCACAAGCGGTCGCGCTGCTACAGAAGACCAATTGCAAAAATCTCACAAAGCCTTGGATAATAAGATTACTAACCTAGGTGATGAAATCACGAAAAAAGGTATGAATTTCGCCGGTAATACAGGTGAATTCCACCGTGATTTAGGCCAAAAGGTTACTATCAAAGGTGAAGGTACAGAATCCGACGATAAATACTCCGGTGAAAATATTAAAACCGTAGCCGACCAAGATGGTAATGTTACTATCAAGATGGCGAAAAACCTTAAGACTGACAGCTTGACTACTGATAAGGTGAAAGTTGGCAAAAACGGTAAGGATGGCGTATCCATTACTGGTCCTAACGGTGTTGACGGTACAGATGGCAAGGTAGGCATTACTGGTAAAGACGGTAAAGATGCTGTATCCATGTCCGGCAAAGACGGTGTTGGTCATATCGGTTTAACTGGCAAAGACGGCCGTAATGCGGATATTACCGTTGATAAAGGTGATCCAGACTTAGACGGTAACAACATCACTCGTATTAAGTACCAAGACGAAAACGGTAAGACCCACCAAGTGGCAACTAAAGATGATGGTATGAAATACGGTGGCGATAGCGGTTCCGTAATCAAGAAAAAGCTTAACGAACAAGTTAATGTAGTGGGTGGTATTACTGATGCTAGCAAGTTGACTACAGAAGACAATTTAGGTGTCGTATCCGATGGTACTGGTAACCTTAAGGTTCGTATGGCGAAAGACTTGAAAGGCCTTGAAACAGTAACCACTAAGGATGCTGCAGGTAATACTACAGTTATGAACGGTGGCGGTGTAACAATTACACCTGCTAGCGGTAATGCTGTAAGTCTTACTAAAGATGGCCTCAATAACGGCGGTAATACAATTACCAATGTAGGCCCTGGCGTAAACGGCACGGATGCAGTTAACGTAAATCAATTGAAAGGTGCTACAGATGGGTTAGCTAATGCTATTAACTCCGTAGCGGGCGAAACACAACGTGTAGGCGCACATGCGGCGGCTATGTCTGCATTGAAACCGATTCAATATGATCCATTGGAACCAACTCAAGTGATGGCTGGTATCGGTAATTACAGAGGTGAAACTGCAGCGGCTCTTGGCGTTGCACATTACACAGCAGAAGACACTATGTTCCATGTAGGCGTATCTGTTGGTAGCCACCATAACATGGTAAATGCCGGTGTAACTCGTAAATTCGGTACTTCCGATGCTAAGAAAGCAGTTCCTGAACGTTACAAAGGTGGCCCTATCAGTTCCATGTACGTAATGCAAGATGAAATGACTGCTTTGAAAGCTAAGTACGAAAAAGTACAACGCGACAATGAAGAAATGAGAGCACAAATTGCATTATTGATGCAACAAGCGGGCTTGAAATAATATGAAATAACATATTGATACGGCAGTACTTATAAAAGGCGCCAAAAGCGAAATGCTTTTGGTGCCTTTTTGCATGCAAGAAATAGATGCAATGGTTGTTATGAGCATATATATGTCATGATTAACTTGTAAGATAATCGAAATAGGTGAGTAACAATTGGATCATAATAGTTTACTAAGGTGAAATACATTTTTTTCATGAAGTTAATTTTATGCGAAAAAATTAGTACATTTAGCATATTCATAAGGTATATAGCGGAGTTTTTGTATATTCATAAATATTTATGATTTGGAAGTGAGTGTAGAGTGAAAAATTTTTTACTTTTACCATAGAATATGATATGTTTAATATGATATGCATCGGTAAATAGCCATATATTAACTGTATTTTTACTTTTTAAAATAGTTATAAAATATTTTATTATATTCATATAATCTGATAGTTTTATGCAAGGAGTAAGACGAGATGAACCGAATTTTTAAAGTAATCTGGAGTCGTACAAAGGGATGTTATGTCGTTGTAGCTGAAACAGCGAAGAATATGTCGAAACGTTCGACAATGACATCGGTATTTGCCAAGATGTCAGGGCCTGTAATTGCTGCGGCTTTGTGTATGTCCGTGATGTCCCCAATGATCGTGCATGGGAGTACTATTGTGCAAGGGGCTGGTGCTCAGGCTAAAAATGGCACTGTAGCAATGGGTGATAATAGTACAGCACTGGCGGATAACAGTGTGGCATTGGGTACAGGTGCTACTGTTACAAGAGCAAATAGGGCTGGTGTTGGTAATGTACAAGGTATTGCAATCGGAAGAAATGCAACCGTTGAAGTAAATAATGGTGTTGCGATAGGAAATGCGACAAAAGTAGCTTCTTTAAATGGTTTTGCCCTTGGTAATACCTCTTGGGCTGGATATGATGAGGCCGGTAATTATATAGGTGCTGATAATGATCAAGCATTTGGTACCAATGCCATAGCTTGGGGCGGATCCTCCATGGCCTTTGGTAATGATGCTAAAGCCGCTGCTGGTGGTGCCGTTGCAATGGGCAACGGATCGCAGGCAAGAGGTAAATGGGCCGTTGCAATTGGTAATAATGCACAAGCTAAGGGCGAAGGGTCCAGAGCTCTTGGTGTAAACTCCTATGCAGTAGGACTCAACTCCATTGCAATGGGCTGGGAAAGTAATGCCCGTGAGGATTCTTCTTTAGCTATTGGTACATATTCTGACTCAGTTCAGAAAAATAGTATTGCCATCGGTAATCGTGCAGTTAGCTATGCAGAGGATAGTGTTACTCTTGGTAGAAATACGACGGTAAACAAAAATCATAATCGCTCAGTTGCATTAGGTACTAATTCTGCGACTGCGGATACTCATAGTACACCGAATCAGCTTGTAAATGGTTTGTGGTATAAGAATTTAGCGGGAGGAACGGCAGATTCTACTGTAAGTATTGGTAATGATACGGTAAAACGTACGATTACAAATGTGGCAGCAGGGCGTATGAATTCTTCGTCTACAGATGCTATTAATGGTAGTCAGCTATATGCCGTAGCAAATAGCTTGGGCAATTTAGCCACTACTACTAAAAATATCCTTGGCGGTAATGCAGCGCTCGATCCTGATACCGGTAAATTAACGATGAGCGATATCGGTTTTACAGGTAAAAGCACGATCCATGATGCTATTAGATATAATAAAGACAATATCGATAAAGGATTGTTCTTTTATGGTGATAACTTTGTTCAGAACCAAGTAAAATTAGGTGACACAGTAAGAATAAAAGGTGGCGCTACCGGTGCTTTGGCTGACAACAATATTGGGGTTCAAGCAGACGGAAATGGCACACTAAATGTGAAATTGGCTAAAAAAATAACTGGTTTGGATAGCGTAACTGCAGGAACTGCTACGATTGATAATAAAGGGGTGTCTGTAGGCGGTAAACTCTATGTGTCAACAGGTGGTCTTAATGCCAATAATCAACAGCTTAGAGGTGTTGCAGACGGTAGCGGTAGTCAGGATGCAGTTAACTACGGTCAGTTGCAGCGTGCAATTAACGGTACAGCTAAAGAAGCCATAGTAAAAGCAAATGATGATGGTAATATTACGATAAAAGAAAACTCAACTGCGAAAGGTGGTAAGGAGTATACTGTTGGCTTAAACTATAAGATCACTGTAGGGAAAGGGGCGGCCTCGCATCCTATAACCATAGATAGTGGTACAGGAACGGTCACAGGTCTTACCAATACATCATGGAATGTAAATAATCCAGCACCTGTTACAGGACGTGCTGCTACGGAAGATCAGTTAAAGCGGGTTAATGAGAGAGTTAATTCCAATCAGTATTTTATTAATCAAAATACGCAGAATATCTCAGATAACTCAAGCCGTATTGGTGCCAATGCACGAAATATCACAAAAATACAAGGTGATATTACTACTAATAAGAATGATATTAACACTATCAATACTACTCTTGAAAAAGGACTCAATTTTAACGGCGATACAGGTGCTACGAT
>OGFH01000495.1_pt1 | contig 15639 bp, 8 predicted proteins | sample 1570941 | NCBI WGS metagenome assembly OGFH01 (sample SAMEA2582051, study PRJEB24529) | metagenome | biome: Human gut stool | place: China | collected 2011
TTGGTACTTACAACCCGAATACCAATCCTGCCACAGTAGATTTGAATTTTGAACGCGCACTTCATTGGGTAATGTGCGGTGCACAGCCTACTGACACAGTACGTAACATCTTGTCAAAAGAAGGTGTTTACATGAAAAAGCACTTGCTGGGCGGTGTTGCCAAAGGCGCATTCACAGAAGCAGAAGCTGAAGCTAAATTCGAAGCTTGGAAGAACAACAAACAATCTGGTCTGGCTACTTTGAAGGCTAAACTGGATGAAGCAAAGAAAGCTGAAGCAAAAGCTCGTTTGGAAGCTGAAAAGAAAGTAAATGAAGAAATTGCCAAGAAAGTAGCTGAGAAGAAAGCTGCTGAAGCCGCTGCCAAGGCTGAAGCAGAAGCCGCTAACGCTCCTGCTGAAGAAGCACCTGCTGCTGAAGCTACTGAAGCTCCTGCTGAAGCATAATTCAATTTTACTTCAAAAAGAACAGCTCCTCTGATCTATATCGGAGGAGTTTTTTATGCTCTTATCCGAGGAATCAAAGGGAGTTTATCTCATCTTCCGAAAGTCCGGTAACTTTTGCGATTTCAGCTATGGAAAGCCCGGCATTCTTCAAATTTCCTGCAATAGCTTTGGCTTTCATCCATTCACCTTCTGCAATGCCTTTCTGAATAGCTGTATTAATCACATTGTTCCAATCTCTATATACTTTCAAACTCTCCTCATAGGCATAAAGGTTCTCTTTTGAGAACTGAGCAATTTCGGCAGCCTCAAACAGCCGGTTGAACACACGTTCCTGAAGGGCAGTGGGACGTTCCATCAAACGGGCCAGATTCTTGAGCACAAACATCCATTTATCAAACAACGTATCCAACTCCTGCTCGGTTTTATGGAATTTAGGCATTTCCAGATACACAAAAGTCAGTTTGTCAAAAAACACTTCATGAGTAGTTGTATCCATCAGCTTCACTTCATGGCGGAAGCCGGAAGACGAAACATCATCCAAGGCAAAATTCAAGATACCGATCACATACACTGCTTTCAGTTCATAGTCCCAGATTTCCCCTTTAATAGCCTGTTCCCTGATAGGATAGGTAGCATAATAAATACTCCGGTCCTTGAAAAACTGTTGCTCCCCTCTCTGCATTTCTATCAGAATCTTTTCTCCTTTTTCATTTTCACAATAGACATCAAAGACAGCCCGGCGGTCAATCTCTTTGCTGCCCAGATGCTCTGTATTCAAGTAGGTGACATCCTCAATGACCTGCTTGCCATCGAACAAGGCATTCAAGAAGCCAATAAGAATCTCTTTGTTCAAGTCGGTTCCAAACAATAATTTGAATGCAAAGTTCGTATAGGGATTTACATATCTTTCACGCAATCCTTCACTACACATAAGCGTTTGATATTTAAAGTTATTTTAATTCTGTTGAAAGCAGTTCAATACAAAGGAACGAAAAAAAGCGGATTTTAAGAAAGTTATCTGCTAATAAATTGTTAATGTTCCAATTGTACTTACAATTCATGTACAATGACAACACATTCTATCCTTATCTCTTCATGAAAAGAATATCTCCATCTTCCCTAAAAGGATGAAAAGCCGATAAATTCATATCTCCAAAAAGAAAAAACTATCGGCCTATGGTGCTTGCTTCTTTTCTCCCAAGAAATTATTCCAAATTAACCCATGTTATAACGGGATTATGATCAGAACTACGATAAGGATCTTCTCTATAATAAGATGTATATTTAAATCCCCAATAAGCAGGCTCACTGGCATTGATATCCCAAGGAGCAGCACCAACTATTTGTGAAGTCAGCGTAGGAGAACTTAAAGAATGATCCAAATAGCCAACCTCCCCACGATAACAATAACTCCAAGCCGCAGGTGAATATTTCTTTAGCAAATTTATATACCCAGCATCCGTAAACACCTTAATGGCATCCTCCATACCGTAGCTGTTCAAATCACCCAAAACCAGCACATCCGTATCTTCATAATAAGCAACAAGCTCATTATATACTTTCAAACACTCACGCGCTTCCATAACCCTACGGTCGGCAGAACCTCCCTGACCGTCATTCTTATCTATACCACTAGTTTTAGCTTTAAAATGATTCATAGCTAAAATCACTTTCGCTTTATCATCCTTCAGTTCAAAACATTGAACTATGTACCGCATCTTCAGATTATCAAAATTATAGCTTTTAAACTCCTTATAAGGCAAAACTTTCACTTTATCATAAATAAAAACATTTGTTTGTACCTTTGATGATTTTTGTCCGGGAGTATTCAACCAAGCATACCGTTCTTCCCCTAACGCATTGTTCAAAGACCTACAAAGATAATCCACAGTAAAATCTCCCTGTTCTACTTCACAAATAGCATAAATATCCGCTTTCGCCTCTTTCAATGCAGCTAAGATTTTAGCATGCTGACGCAAGGTTTCTGCATTTCCCGTATTACCATACATATAAAAATTTTCCGCATTGAAACTCATCACTTTCAAATTATAATCATTTACAGTAGGAGCGACAGACCGAGCATTATAAGAAACTGACGGCTTTTCCGTTAATGTAAAATGATAACCGGAAGTACTATAAGTCACTTTACCTTTAACCCCAGCCATCTCACTTCCTATACGAAGTGTGTTACACGGGTCAATCAAAGGGAACTCTGATGTAATCAGCAATTTATCAACCTCCTGCTTTTCTACCCATTTGGAATATTCAACAACCGACGGGAGGTTTACATCCGCAAATGCACGTTTCACCTTGGAAGAGACAACAATAGTTCCTTGAGGTTTCGAGCCGCTATACGTCTGAGTGACAAAAAGCGGATTGACAATTGTTACTTCTTTACCAGCTACAGACGCAGCCCATTCAGGAGAAAAATCCGAAGGAAAAGTTACCTTCAAATTATCCTTTTCCGGAAATTCCATTTCTTCCTTATCCGCAGAATCGCTACAAGCAAAACAAAAAAGGGACAAAAGGAAGAGAAAACATACTTCACTTTTTTTCATACCTTATCATTCAAATAAGAAAAAGAAAAGGGAGTTCATACTTTTACAGCTAAACTCCCTTTTGCTCATTATTAAGAAAATAATTTATTCAGCCTCATCCAATGATTCTAGAACGAAACGACTTTCCTCTTCGCTCCAAACAATCTTTGCCACATAAGAAGCGGTACCCGTACTAGTATAAATCGAAGAAATAACTTTATAATTAGTCACCTGTCCGTCCACAAAGACTGGTTCCGGATGAACTAATTCGATAAACTTCACAAGTCCCAATTTTACCTGTTCTATACAATAAGCATCCATCTCTTCATCCGTAGTCAAATTGGCCATTGCTCCGGTTACATCATAATACTTTTTACGCGTATATCCTTTTGCATTCCAGTTGCCATAAGCAGAACTTGCGCCATAATAATATTCTCCCTGACCCACTTTCTGAGTATCCAGATAACCTTCATCAAAATTTGCCGCCACATAATCAACCACAAGCTGAAAATCTTCTTTCTGCATGGTGATGGTTTCAAACAACAATCCAGAAGGAACAGTACGTTTAAATACCCATTCATTCTCTTTATAATCGTATTCATCCACTTCTTTGTTTACGATGGTTTCCGATTCATTTCTCATTACCAGCACATTGTCAATCTGCACACTGGTAGTCACCCCATCAGGAGCCCCTTCATAAACGAAAGCAATATAAATATTCTTACCGGCAAATTCATCCAGTTTCATACTTCCTGCCCTCGCCATAGAGCCATAGCCTTTAACCGGTTCCTGAGGAATAGAGAAATTATCTGTTACATCTTCCCATTCCGTATACTTATTGGTAATACTGCCCGAATTACCTTGAAAAGTAGAGGACACATACACCTTTAAAGCATCCCCCTTATAATTTCCGATACAGACGTCAAAAGAGAATACATCTCCCACTTCTGCCTTGAATTTCGGTGAGATAATCCATGACTGTACTTCACCATCTGCCTTATATGCGGAACATTCCGTATAAACATTATTACTATATGCCTTATCATACCAAGGTGCTGTTCCTTTTACAGAATAATTCAACCATCCAGCCACATCCGTAGCTTCCTTATCTACGACATTACGTTCAAAATCTTGCTCCAATACCGGCACTTCTTTGATTTCAGTGGTTTCCTGCATATAACTTACAGAAGCAAACGAACCATTGTCACAGGTATAATATTTCTGGGTGAGCCATGGAATAATAACATCCTTGGCACTTTCTGTTTCTTTGAAAGTTTTCTCTGTATATTCTACAGTATATTTCTGGACATTACTTTGGTCTGTTTCATCAAAACCTTCAAAATATTTTTCATTATAATCACAAGCAGTCATTAACGAAGCGGCTGCCAGCACCATCCATATATTTTTCTTCATATTCTAAAATTCTTTAGGCTTTGAGTTTAAAAATTAAGTTTCAATTTCAAGTTGTATGTACGACCGAATCCATAGAAGATGCCATAAGCAGTTTGCCAGTCATGATTTGAACCATCTGTAGCATCAGAAATATATTCCTGATCGAACAAATTGTTCACAACTCCTGAAAGAATAGCGTTTACCCCACCTATCTTAAATCTATAACTTGCATTTAAATCACATACATACGCTGAAGGAATACGCCATGGGGAATCATACACCAACGTCTTGTTGATATTATATGTCAAATCAGAAGATTCAATAGCCCAGTCAGAATAATTACGTCCATAGAACACACAATCGAAACCTACGCGTAATGCCTTTGATATCTTTGCCGTAGCACCCAGTGAGGCTGTGGTTTGCGCGGAGCCTCCTACTCTGACACCATCCAAATCCAATGCAACAGAAGCATGGTCAGGAGCCATAATACCAGTAGCCTCTACAAATTTTCCATTTTCATAAGCCAAAGGCTGTCCCAATGAATTGTAAAAATATCCTTTCGGCGTGCTGCTCCAGCGCCAATTTCCAATAGAGAACATACCGTTAATATCCAACCATCTGAAAGGTCTTGCCACAAAGTCCAGTTCAATTCCTTGGTGAGTGGCATCGACCCCCTGCATATTGATAGTGGCACGATCCACCTGATTGCCTTTCTCATCTTCAATATTCACAGATGCGGCATTGGTCTTGTCAAACCACTGGGTATGATATACATTCAGATTAGCAGTGAAATAAGGAGAACGGAATCCATAGCCTAATTCAAAAGAAAAAATCTTTTCGTTTACAGCATCCGGATTAGTAGCATTACTAGTTGCACTCTGTAAGAAAGCGCCACCTGAGAAGAAAGGAGCACGACTGATGTAACCTACATTTGCAAATACATTATGATATTCGTTCAGATTATAGTTGGCACCACCTTTCACTGTATAGCCTATAAAATTCACCGTTTCCGATTCGGCATGCTGCTTGTCATAATAAAAGCGGTCATATCTCCAATATCCGGTATTGGAAATTGAACCTGCAAGAAACGCACTCAATTTATCTTTATTGTACTCAGCTTGTGCAAATACTCCTTCTGACATAGCATAGCCATCATAATCACGATATACCACATCTCCCACCTGTAATTTTTTCTTCACATATTCCGGAGTTCCTGCCAAGGCATTGTTCACCGCTTTCACCTTCTCTCGGCTTTCATCCAAGAAATATTTGCCGCCATACAAATCACTCAATTCATTAGTATGCGTACCTTTATAATAACGGAAATCTATACCTCCGTAAAAATCAATGTAATCACCAAATTTTGTCGTATATGTAGACAACAAGCCATACCAGTTGTGTTCGTTGATACTTTTTGACATAGCCATCATAGAACCGTTATCACTGGCTTCATTCATATCATAAATCTGGTCATAAGCAAATGTACCGTCTGAATTTCGGAAATAAGTATTCAAGTTTCCTTTATAAGAGCCATACCACATATTACGATAAGTAGTACCATTGGCATCTTTCTTATATCCTTGTCCCGCATTACCATATCCGCGGCCAATGGAAACATATGCCGCTGTGCTCAATGATGATTTTTCATTAATTTGCCATTGATGGTTCAATGAAAGCTGCGGCTTGTGATATTCATTGTGCGAAGCAGACATACGCTCACCGTTAGGGCCGAATCCATAAGTAGGATTATAGCGATACGGACTCTTGTCACCCATATAATTTTTCACTGCCTGCCATCCTTTGATGCTTAAACCGTCTTTATTACTGCGCTGGTTATGCCATTGGGGTGATCCGAATGCAGTAAATGAAATCTGGTGTGCATCATTGATACGTTTGGCTATGTTTACAAAATAATTATAAGCAGAGAATTCGGTCCCTTGTATATATCCGTCTCCCCAAGTCTTTCCACCAAGTAAAGTCAATGCCCATCCATCTTTGGACATACCTGTAGAAACATGGAACAGAAGCTTGTTATAGCCGTCATTCCCCATTGCATAAGAGATAGAACCACCTTTTTTCTGATCAATGGTACGGGTAACAATATTGATAGAGCCACCTACCGAAGGAGCAGACACCTTCGAAGCGCCCAAACCTCGCTGAGTCTGCATGCTACGTGTCACATCCGACAGTCCTGCCCAGTTACTCCAGTACAAGCCTCCCCATTCCATATCATTCATTGGAATACCGTTTACCATAACAGCGATATTTTCGCTCTTGAAACCACGCATGTTGATTTTTGAATCACCGTATGCACCACCTTGCTTGGTAGCATATACACCCGGAGTTGATTTTAATATCTCAGGGAATTCCTGTGTACCTAATTTTTCTTCTATAAATTCCGGAGCCAAAGTTGTTACAGCCACCGGAGTCTTACGGGCTACAGCAATAGAAGAAGTTATCACAACATCCCCTAAAGTCTTTGCATCCAGTGATAAAGCAATAGTTCCCAAATCAACATTGCCCTTTTGAGTAACCTTCATTGTTTTGTCCTGATACCCCAAGTATTTAAACTCAAGAGTAGCCTTAGAAGAGGTAAGTTTCAACACAAAGTTACCGTCAATATCCGTTACAGTACCCAGTGTCGTACCGCTGACCGATACAGTGGCACCAATCAATGGCTCATTGTTCTCGGCATCTACTACTTTACCTTTTACTGTTCCTTGCGCAACAGCCGTAGCAGTGAAACAGATTGTCAGAACTGCCAACAGGAGGAAATGCTTTAGATGATTTCTCATAATTTTGTCTTTGATTTAAATTAATTAGTTAGTATTTCATTCCCAATAGGAAAGACAAAGATAAAAATTTAATTCATATAATTTGAATTTATATTAGATTATTTAAACGAAAAGGGTACTTTTTAGGCGGAATATGACAATTATGTTAAGAAAAGAACAAAAAGCCGCCTCAAAAGAGGGGAAAACTGTCCGGAAATTCCAGAGCAACTGCCACATATTACTGTAGAAAGAAGGGCAAATGGAAACCGCCGGAACTATTTTCAGCATACCTTATTCCCAAAGCCGTATCCACTGATCCGGACAAATCCGGCCCGCCCCTACGACAAAACGACAGGTCACTTTCATTCAGGCTCTCTCACTTTCAAAATGACAGAGCAAAAAGAAAACGAAAGAATGTGCATACAAAAAGAGGCGCACCTTCATGGGTACGCCTCTCTATCCTGTTCCTGTATTGTCTGATACAGGCTATTTCATTTAGTTAAAGATATAACGGACACTGAACTGTATGGAATACGTAGAATTGAAACTGTTCAGATTGGAATACGTATCAGTCAGTTTCTTTCCTCCGTTCTTCTGGAACTGGTAAGCGCCGCCCTTATAGCTCAACAAGGAAGTATTGTTCACCGTCTTATAAATTCCCCAGTCGCTGTTCAGCAAGTTCAGGAAGTTCTTGATATCCACTCCGAACTGCAAGGTATTGCGCTTGCCCCCTACATTGAGGAAGAAATCCTGATTGAACTTCAAATCCAGCTGATGATGCCAGGGCATGATGGCTCCTCCGCGTTCGGCATACTTGCCTTTACGGCCTTTCAGATAACTGTCCTCATTAATGTAAGCCCAGAAATCATCGCGCTGCTCCTTGGCAGAATAAGTCACCTCACCCGTCTTGCTGTCAGTATAATCGGCAAAGTTCCACTTATCCAGCGCCTCGCGGGATGCCGGAATGTACAGCAAGTTGTTTGAGCCGTAATCGCCTACAATATTTCCGGTGAATGTATAGGAATAACGGGCGGCGGAATATCCTCCGGCATAGCCCATGTTCATACCCTCATAAATCAAAGACAAGGAGGAAGCGAAATTCTTGGCGTATTTAATACGGTAAGCGGCGGAAGCCAGCACACGGTTGGGCGATACATACGTACCATAGCCGGTCTCCGTGTCATTATTTCCGTTGACAGAGTAACGGTTGTTGTAATAAGCCGAGTTCACCTGGTCGCCGATGCCGTCGCCATACGACTTGGCATAAGAACGGGTGTAGGAAGCGGAAAGATGCAGGCCGAAATCAAATGTCTTGGCCAGTGAGGCGGTGAGTGAGTAATAATAAGCGCTGTTTCCCGCATTGGTGATATAATAAGCATCCGTCTTGTTCGCATTGGAGTACTCAAACATTCTGCGGACATCACCCGGAGCTATCTCCTGCTCTCCTTTAAACTTACGTCCCAAATTGGTCACTGTAGCCGGATTGAACTCTTTACTGAAAATACCTTCCAACGTAAAGTCAATGTCTCCGGGAAGTTTTGCATCAAAAGCCAATGATGACTTCCAGGTGGCATTCATCTTCAAGTCGCGGTCAATGATGGTGGCTCCGGAAGGTGCGGCAGGATCGGTAGCCGCCGGAAGGTTCAAGTTAGGATCTTTCAACATATCAGCCACGCTGGTGTGGAAACTCGGTTGTCCGTACTTAGCGTCCTTCTGCTCGTTATAATAATAGGTGCTTTGTCCGCAATTGGCATTACCTACTGCCGAAACCAGCCATACGAACGGCAGACGGCCGATGAAGTAACCGCTACCGCCGCGCAATACATACTTACGCTCGCCTGTAAGGTCCCAGTTGAAGCCGATACGGGGGGAGGCGGTCAGCTGGTAGGATGAAGGCAACTGGTCTGTGGCGTAATGATATCCGTCAAAGTCAATCTGTGCGAAATTCTTGTTATAGTTGTTCTTCAGCTCCGGATAAATGGGCAGTTCGAAACGCACCCCGGCAGTCAGTCTGAAGTTGTCTGTGATATTCATCTGGTCCTGCAGATAGAAAGAAAGCTGCTGGTACTTCATGTTCGCCAGGAACTGGGAACCGTCCCCGGTGTTGGAATAAGTGACACCGAAAGCAGCCGGAGCTCTGTTGTTCACAAAATCATCCCAAGAGGAATAGACATAATAACCGCTACCCGCCTGCATGAATCCGTTCACTGCCTTATTGGACTCAAACTGGATACCGCCCATAAAGTTATGGATACCGCTGGAGAAATTGAATTCATCGGTAATGACAAAGGTCTTCACCTGGCGCAAGTTCCCTTCTGTAAAGGGGTCCGGACCGAATGAGGCGTACAGCGAGCCTTGATCAAGGATGTCCACCGTAGGGAATGTCCCCCCTTCGTATGTACGCGGTTCGTTCTGATAAGAATAAGTGAAACGCAGGGCGTTATTGATAGCCCCCCATTTTGAATTCCATTCGGAAGCGATGGAGGTGAAGTTCTGTTCCTGCATATAGCGTGAGCTTTCAAAGTACAGACCGGTGTTTGCTGTACGGCCCGAACTGCTCTTGCCCGCACTGCCGTCTACTCCACCCGGATAGATGATTGAATCCTTAAACGGAGTGGTGGAAGAGGAAGGGTTAGAGGAATACTTGGAATGGGTATGGGTGAAACGGAAATTAATCTTGTTGTTGTTGTTGATGTTCCAGTCCAGACGGCCCATGATCTTGTAAGAAGGGGTTTCCAAAGAGTATCCTTGATAACGTCCCGGATTATAGTTGTATTTTTCCGACAGGTATTGGCTGATGTTGTTCATCCCCACAAAGGTACGGCCGCCTACCGTTGTGGTGTTCTCGAACGGACGGTGCACGATGCCGTTGGTGCTCCATTCGTCATTGGCGCCGCTACGCGCTATGCCCGACGGACCTGCCTGCACATTATCCTGATATTCGCCGTTCACGAAGAAGAATAACTTGTTTTTAATGATCGCACCTCCCAAAGAAGCTCCGTAGGTGGTACTGTGGTCACGGTTGCGGGTCAGCTCATAGTCCTCTACCTTATTACCGGTAAGGTGGGTATTGGAAGTATACATATAGGCTGTACCTTTGAACTCATTCGTACCACTCTTTGTCACGGCGTTGATGGCACCTCCTGTAAACCCGCTCTGACGGACATCAAAGGGAGTGGTGGAAACGGAAATCTGTTCCAATGCATCCAGAGAGATAGGCGAACCGCCTGCCGGCAAGTTCGAGCCGATACCGAAGGCATTATTGAAAGCGGCTCCGTCCACAGTGACATAAGACTGGCGGTAGTTACCTCCACCCACTGAGAAACCGCTACCGATATTGGCTCCCTGAGGGGTCAGGCGCATGATATCGTTCATGCTGCGGCTCACCGTAGGCACTTCCGACATTCTGGCCGCATCGACATTGGTCACCGCTCCGGCGCGGTCAGACTTCATATTGCTGCTCTTGGAAGCGGTTATCACTACTTCATCCAGCAGTTCGGTAGACTCCTTCAAGTTCGCATCCAATACGTAATTCTCTCCCAACTGGAGATTGATGCTCTTGTAAACCACTGATTGATAACCTACATAAGAAACTTCTACTTTGTAAGGGCCGCCGGCACGCATGCCCTGGATGGAATAACGGCCGTCCACATTGGTAATGGCCCCATAATGGGTGCCGGACGGCTCATGAATAGCCTGAATCGTCGCGCCGATAATGGCTTCATTGCTTTGATCGACCACCTTTCCACTCATTGACGAGGTAGTGACCTGAGCGTTAACAGTAGCAGCGATTACCAACATAACCACCGCAAAAAAAGATCGCATTCTTTTTACCATAAACTTTTTATTAATTAATATTATAATTAATGTCTTAAAAGACGTTGCAAAGATAGCTAATAGAAACGATATACAAACTACAAATCGGTTACAATTTACAGTGGCAGGTCTATAGAAAGAGAATTTATAGTTTTATGGTGAACCACATTCATCCTGCCGGATGACCCCGGGACACGGGCCGACGGGAATTCCATGCGGTGCGCGCATAATAAGATAGGTGTATAATAAAAAGGCTCTTAACCTCAAAAACGTCTTTATACTGAGGACGTTGCCATACATTTCTGACGAGCCGTTGTGTGTATATGCAAACTTACCCAAGAATACGTTACTGTTCGTACACTTGGGTAAGATTTTATAGACAGGGCGTCATCAGTCTTCCATCAGCTTGCGGTAGCGCACCCGTTTCGGCTCCTCATTACCCAAACGCTTCATCTTGTTCTCTTCGTATTCCGAATAGGATCCTTCAAAGAAAAAGACCTCACTGTTTCCTTCGAAAGCCAGGATATGGGTACAGATACGGTCCAAGAACCAACGGTCGTGGCTGATCACCACCGCACAGCCCGCAAAATCGTCCAGACCTTCTTCCAACGCGCGCAGCGTGTTCACGTCAATATCATTGGTAGGCTCGTCCAGCAGCAGCACGTTGCCTTCTTCCTTCAGTGCCATAGCCAGATGCAGGCGGTTGCGCTCACCACCCGAAAGCATTCCACAAAGTTTCTCCTGATCGGCTCCCGAAAAATTGAAACGGCTGAGGTAGGCACGCGCGTTGATATCCCTGTTTCCCAGACGGATCAGTTCGTTTCCACCGCTGATCACCTGATAAACGGACTTGGCAGGGTCGATATCTTTATGTTGCTGGTCCACGTATGCCAGTTTCACGGTCTCCCCTACCTCGAAAGTACCTTTGTCTACGGTTTCCAGTCCCATAATCAAGCGGAACAAGGTAGTCTTTCCGGCACCGTTAGGACCGATTACACCGACAATGCCGTTAGGGGGCAGCATGAAATTCAGGTTATCGAACAACAGCTTGTCACCATAAGCTTTCGCCACTCCTTTGGCCTCGATCACCTTGTTTCCCAAACGGGGACCGTTCGGGATGAAGATTTCCAGTTTCTCTTCCTTTTCTTTCACATCCTCATTCAACAATTTGTCGTAAGAGTTCAGACGGGCCTTTCCTTTTGCCTGACGGGCTTTGGGAGCCATGCGCACCCAATCCAGCTCGCGTTCCAAGGTCTTGCGGCGTTTGCTTGCCACTTTCTCTTCCATCTCCATGCGTTTGGTCTTCTGTTCCAGCCAGCTGGAGTAATTTCCTTTCCAGGGAATTCCTTCGCCACGGTCCAGTTCCAGAATCCATCCGGCTACATGGTCCAGGAAGTAACGGTCGTGGGTTACGGCAATCACCGTACCTTCATATTGCTGCAAATGCTGTTCCAGCCAGTCGATACTTTCCGCATCCAAATGGTTGGTAGGCTCGTCCAGCAACAGGATATCCGGCTTCTGCAACAGCAAACGGCATAAAGCAACCCGACGGCGTTCTCCTCCAGAAAGATTTTTTATCAGTTGATCTTCCGGCGGACAACGCAAAGCGTCCATTGCACGTTCCAACTTGGTATCCAGATTCCACGCATCAGTTGCATCAATAATATCCTGCAGTTCTGCCTGACGAGCAAACAAAGCATCCATCTTTTCAGGATCCTCATAGTACTCCGGCAGTCCAAACTTATTGTTAATCTCTTCATATTCAACCAGGGTGTCTACCACCTGCTGCACGCCTTCCATAACGACTTCCTTTACGGTCTTAGTATCATCCAGCTGAGGTTCCTGTGCCAAATATCCCACCGAATAACCTGGAGAAAAAACAACCTCTCCCTGGTAATTCTTATCAAGGCCGGCGATGATCTTCATCAACGTAGACTTACCTGAACCATTCAAACCTATGATTCCGATTTTGGCACCATAAAAGAAGGACAGATAAATATCTTTCAACACTTGCTTGTTGTTCTGGAAGGATTTGCTCACTCCCACCATTGAAAAAATAACTTTCTTGTCGTCTGCCATATTACATCTAAGTTTATTAATAAAAAAATCTATAATTGCATTTAATGCTTCGTCCCCAAATTCGTTCTGCCAGACAATAGAATCAACGATTCAGCATGTGCTTTCTGAAATAAACCCGAATACAGGTATAATAGAAAATAAGACCAACAGCACAAGCTGTCAAAGCCATATTATACATATTTCCCTGAGAAAAGAAATATCTTCCGGCCAAAACACCAAACATCACACCAGCCTCCCATAGTAACTGATAAGTATGAAAGCCTGTACCACGCTCACAATGAAGAGGCAATAAAATCATCATCTGCAAAAAACGAGACAACGAAAATCCGACACCCAAACCGATCAGACTTCCTGACAAATAAGGCTGATACCCTTCTGCTTCCTGAAGCAATGCTAAACCTACCGCCATCAAAATCAAACCTGTTCCTATTTCCCAACCACCATCCGGTAAACGGGAAAAGCAGTAACGGCATAACAAATAGAATAGGAATCCACCTGCCATGCAAAGATAAAAAGAAGATTGATATTGAGCACCAAACAAGGCACCCAAAATAAAAGGAACGATCATCATATTTATTCCCGGCAATAGTACACGGGGAAGAAGAAAGCGATCCAATGAGAACAGAGGCAAATCCAGCGGCGCCCGGAAACAGACATCCAGCATGGATATACATAAAACAGAAACTCCCCCCAACAAAGCAGAGACGCACATCCATGTAAAGAAAGAAAAGCTGGTTCCATACCAAACACCGACGGCCACTCCGATCAGCATTCCCAGTACCCCAGACCAAGCAAAACACAAATTGGCCTGATCACGTTTATTGCCCGGTGTTACATCTATCGCCAACGTTGCTCCTGTTGATGCCAGTGTTACGCCAAAACACATTCCTTGTAGAATACGCACTAGAAACACCTGCCATACAGCAGACAAATATACATACGCAAAGTTCAGAAGCAACAGCAATAACATACTGCGAATGCAAACCTGTTTCCGGGGAAAAGTATCCACTAAATATGCATTCAGAATACCAGGAAAGAACAGAGCCACCGCAAAAACGGCAGTTACCGCACTTGCCGTCAGCTCTGTACATCCCCATGATTCCATAGACCAATGGTGCAATAAAGGGAACAGCATATAAACAGCCATGTAAAGCATGGTATTTGCAATGACCAGCAATGCAAAGTTCCTATTCCATAATGCCGTATTCGTCATATACTATTCTGGCAATCCATTGATTTTTAATATTGTTCCGACTCGTTCGGGAAATCACTTGACTTCACATCTGCAACATACTGACCAATAGCATCCGTCATAACCGTATGCAGATCAGCATAACGCCGCAAGAAACGGGGACTAAATCCCTTAGTCATTCCCAGCATATCAGCTACCACCAACACCTGGCCATCGACAGCTCCTCCGGCACCAATACCAATAACAGGTATGGTCAGTTCACTGGCCACACGTTTAGCCAGATCTGCTGGGATTTTCTCCAGTACCAAAGCAAAGCAACCGGCTTCTTCCAGCAAATGAGCATCCCGAACCAGTTTTTCAGCTTCAGCATCTCCTTTGGCACGCACACCATAAGTTCCATATTTATTAATAGACTGAGGCATAAGGCCCAAATGTCCCATAACAGGCATACCTGCACCTATAATTCTACGAATAGCGTCTATTACTTCTTCTCCACCTTCCAGTTTCAAAGCATCCGCTCCTGTTTCCTTCATAATACGGATAGCATTACGAACTCCATCAAACGGATCTGCCTGATAAGAGCCAAAAGGCATATCTACGACCACCAATGCACGTTTTACTCCGCGCATCACAGATTTTCCATGATAAATCATCTGATCAATCGTTATAGGAAGCGTAGTTACATTTCCCACCATTACATTAGAAGCTGAGTCTCCCACCAGAATCACATCAACGCCCGCACCGTCAACTATTTGTGCAATGGTATAATCATAAGAGGTAAGCATTGAAATCTTCTCTCCTCTTTGCTTCATTTCTATCAAACGATGGGTGGTCACTTTACGTGAATCCCCCGAAAGATATCCTGCCATATTTCTATTTTTTTCTTTTAGTTTATAAAAATCAGCTGCAAAAGTAGCTGATTTCTCCGATTCAAGCAAATAAAATCAAAGCAGTCTCCTCATCTCTTCGTAAGTGAAGTTTCTAAAATCAGGGATTACCAGGCTGCATTTATCACGAATTGCTTCTTCTGAATTAGTGGTACTTAATCCTACGACAAGCATTCCGGCTGCATTTCCAGCTTCCAGTCCATGAAATGAATCCTCAAACACAACGCAATTTTCAGGAACAGTTTCTAATATATCCGCCCCCAATAAAAAGCAGTCTGGAGCAGGTTTAGAGTGTTTCACCTGTTCCGCTGTAAGGATATAATCGACCAGTTCTTTCAACTCAGGATGAGCACGATAGACATTGGCCATTTTCATTTGATTGGAACTTGTCACAATTGCCATTTTCACCCCATGCTCACGCAGATTCTTCATAAAACCCACAACGCCAGGAATAAAATCATAATGCATTTCTTTCTCAAAAAGATTCAAAGAATCTGTGATCTCCTGCCTGACTTCTTC
>OGFH01000510.1_pt1 | contig 15069 bp, 9 predicted proteins | sample 1570941 | NCBI WGS metagenome assembly OGFH01 (sample SAMEA2582051, study PRJEB24529) | metagenome | biome: Human gut stool | place: China | collected 2011
ACGATGCTCATGAAGAATGCTTTCAGCTGTTTCAAGATCTGTTCCAACTGGAGCAGTGACCAATTTCTCAGAAGTCATGTGTTCTGAAATTGGAGTATCGTAATTAGAGATAAAACGCATATCACGGTTTGTGATAATACCAACCAATTTACGATTTTCAAGTGTCTCAACAATCGGAACCCCTGAGATACGGTAACGTTGCATCAACTCTTCAGCTTCAGCAACTTTATTTTCAGGTGTTAGGAAGAATGGATCAATGATGACACCATTTTCAGAGCGCTTTACTTTTCGAACTTCTTCAGCTTGTTCCGCAATAGACATGTTTTTGTGAATGACACCCAAACCACCTGCACGAGCAATTGAGATAGCCATCTTACTATCTGTGACCGTATCCATGGCTGCAGTGATAATTGGGATATTTAATGTCAAATTTTTAGCCAAATTCGTCTTCAAGTTGACGTTGTTTGGTAGAACATGACTTTCCGCAGGAATAAGCAATACGTCATCAAAAGTGTAACCTTTTTTCAAGAATTTAGTGTCCCAATTTGACATTATAATCGTCCTCTTTTCTCAAAGTTTTGAGGTACAAAAACCCCAGCCTATTTTTTAATTGTTAATATCATATCATGCTACAATGATTTGTCAACAGATTTCGCATAAGATTCTAAGAAAACCTTTTTCCAAATAAAAATAGGGCTCCAGATTATCTTGAGTCCCTACTTTTTATTTCTTAGAAATACTTAATTCCCATCGCTTCTTTTACTTCCGCCAATGTTTGTCCAGCAACTTCACGCGCTGCTTGACTACCTTTTTCAAGCATACGGAAAACTTCTCCCATATCCTTGGCATATTCTAAACGACGTTCACGAATTGGAGCTAACTCACGTTCTAAGATTTCTAGAAGATAACGTTTTGTCTTCACATCTCCTAAACCACCTCGTTGATAATGTTCCTTCATTTCAGCAATTGTAGTAGCATCCTCTTCGCGACCAAAGATATCAAGATAATGGAAAACCATATTACCTTCAATTTGGCCTGGATCTTCCACACGAATATGATTTGGATCCGTATACATACTCATGACTTTTTTACGAACAGTGTCCTCATCATCTGAAAGGAAGATACCATTACCCAAGGATTTAGACATCTTAGCATTACCGTCTAGACCTGGAAGGCGTCCCGCAGCTTCATTTTCAGGGTAGATTCCCTCTGGCTCAACCAAAATATCACAATGATAAGTATGATTGAAGCTACGTGCAATTTCACGTGTCTGCTCAATCATTGGCTTTTGGTCATTACCTACAGGAACATAATTTGCTTTGAAGGCCGTGATATCAGCTGCCTGAGAAATTGGATAAACTAAAAAGCCTGTTGGAATAGATTCTCCGAAGCCTTTTTGAGCAATTTCCGTCTTACCCGTTGGGTTACGCTCTAAACGTGCCAATGAAACTAGGTTCATGTAATACATAGTCAACTCAGCCAACTCAGGAATCTGACTTTGAATGAAAATAGTCGACTTCGTTGGATCCAAACCTACAGAGAGATAATCTAAAGCAACATTCCCAATTGATTCTTTGATAATCTCTGACTCTTTGGCGTGATCCGTAAGGGCTTGCTGATCAGCCAAAAAGACAAACATGTTATATTTATCTTCGTTTTGTAAAAGGACACGATTTTTTAAACTACCAACATAGTGTCCTAGATGAAGTTTCCCTGTTGGACGGTCTCCCGTCAAAATAATAGGTTTCGTCATATAATTACCTCTCTAATACAAAAAAATCCCCACGCAAAAACATGCGTGAGGGCGTTAATCACTTTTGATACGCGGTACCACCTCAGTTGATAACTCTTTCTGCAGCTATCATCTCAAACCTTCTCAACAAAGAAGTTGCACGATAAGGGGTGCCAAACCTAACGTTTATGTATTCACGTTAACCGTCAATTCTCTTCAGCCCATTCATTCCACCTTCATACTGGTTTTCAGCAACCACCAGCTCTCTATAAAAAAGGAAAGAATTACTCTTCTGATGACTATTATTCTACATTGTTTTATCTATTCTTGTCAAGATTATGTTTCTAGTTTCACGTGAAACACAACCTTAGATACAACCAAAATAGTCATTACTTGACGGAAACTTAAAAAGACTTGATAATAAGAATATCATTTCTAGGAGATAATATATGAAACGTCGAATAATAGATATACTTTTAGTTACAATCGGTTCTTTTATAGCTTCGGTTGGCTATAACTCACTTTTAGTTAAGAATAATATTGCCTCGGGTGGTGTCGGAGGGCTAGCCATTAGTTTAAACGCCCTTTTTGGTTGGAACAATGCTAACTTCGTCTTAGCAACCACCATCCCTTTGTTAATTTTATGTTGGTGCTTTCTTGGTCGCGAAGTTCTTCTAAAAACCTTCTATGGATCTCTTATCTTCCCAACTTTTATTAAATTAACCGAGGGCTTACCTACACTCACCAAACAACCTTTGTTGGCTGCTATTTTTGGTGGGATTGTATTAGGGTTAGGACTAGGAATAGTCTTTTATGGAAATTCCTCAACTGGGGGAACTGGAATTATCACACAAATTCTCCACAAGTATACGCCACTCCCACTAGGAATGGTACTACTTATTGTTGATGGAATCATTGTCGCAATCAGTGCTATTGCCTTTCCTCCTGATACTGTTATGTACTCCATTCTCTCACTTGGAGTTGTTTCTCTTACAATTGATAAAATGATGGTCGGACTCAATTCATCACGAAATCTTCTAATCATTTCGCAAAATAGTGAACAAATCCTAAACTACATCACTAGAGTGGCTGATCGAGGAGCAACAAAAATTCCAGTTCTTGGTGGACATACTGGACATGCACAAAATATGATTATGACTACCTTGTCAACTCATGAGGTTCCGAAAGTTCAAGAAGAAATCCAAAAAATAGATGAAACTGCCTTTATCGTCATTGTTCCTGCTTCTACAGTTATGGGACGTGGATTTAGCCTCCAAAAAGATTACCAAAAAGTTCCAAATGACTTTATTAATCCCTTATAAAATCGATTGAAATAAAGTCTAATTTCTCGTAAAATAGTAGTTAAGAATAAAAATAAAGGATATTATATGCTTACTGTATCAGATGTATCGCTTCGTTTTAGCGATCGTAAACTTTTTGATGATGTTAATATTGCCTTCACACCAGGTAATACTTACGGTCTTATCGGTGCCAATGGTGCTGGTAAATCTACTTTTTTGAAAATTTTAGCTGGTGATATCGAACCAACAACAGGACATATCTCTCTTGGTCCTGATGAGCGTCTTTCTGTTCTTCGTCAGAACCACTTTGACTATGAAGATGAACGCGTCATTGATGTTGTTATCATGGGGAATGAACGCCTCTACGATATTATGAAAGAAAAAGATGCCATCTACATGAAGGAAGATTTTTCAGATGAAGATGGTGTTCGTGCTGCTGAATTAGAAGGTCTATTTGCTGAATTAGGTGGTTGGGAAGCTGAAAGCGAAGCCTCACAATTGCTTCAGAACCTAAATATCTCAGAAGACCTTCACTATCAAAACATGAGCGAATTAGCTAATGGTGACAAAGTGAAAGTCCTCCTTGCAAAAGCGCTTTTTGGTAAACCTGATGTACTTCTTCTTGACGAACCTACCAACGGTCTTGATATCCAGTCAATCTCTTGGCTTGAAGATTTCTTGATTGATTTTGAAAATACTGTCATTGTCGTATCCCATGACCGTCACTTCTTGAATAAGGTGTGTACGCATATGGCCGACCTTGACTTTGGTAAAATCAAACTCTATGTCGGTAACTATGACTTCTGGAAACAATCTTCAGAATTGGCTGCACGCTTGCAGGCTGACCGTAATGCAAAAGCAGAAGAAAAAATCAAAGAACTTCAAGAATTCGTTGCACGTTTCTCTGCCAATGCTTCAAAATCTAAACAAGCGACTTCTCGTAAGAAAATGCTTGATAAAATTGAACTAGAAGAAATCGTCCCATCAAGTCGTAAATACCCATTCATCAATTTTAAAGCAGAGCGTGAAATCGGTAATGACCTTCTAACAGTTGAAAATCTCACTGTTAAGATGGATGGTGAGACTATTCTTGATAACATTAGTTTCATCTTGCGACCGGGAGATAAGACTGCCATCATCGGTCAAAACGATATTCAAACAACTGCATTGATTCGTGCTCTTGCCGATGATATTGACTACGAAGGTACAATCAAATGGGGTGTTACTACTAGCCGCTCTTACCTTCCAAAAGATAATTCTAAAGACTTTGCATCCGGTGAATCAATTCTCGAATGGCTCCGTCAATTTGCCGAAAAAGGTGAAGATGATGATACCTTCTTGCGTGGATTCCTTGGACGTATGCTCTTCTCAGGAGATGAGGTTAATAAATCTGTTAGTGTTCTCTCAGGGGGAGAAAAGGTACGTGTCATGCTTTCTAAACTCATGCTTTTGAAATCTAACGTCCTTCTTCTAGATGATCCTACTAATCACTTGGATTTGGAATCAATCTCAAGTCTGAATGATGGCGTCCGTGACTTCAAAGAGTCTGTTATCTTTGCCAGTCATGACCATGAATTTATTCAAACAATAGCGAACCACATCGTAGTTGTTTCTAAAAATGGGGTTATTGACCGTATTGATGAAACTTATGATGAATTCCTTGAAAATGAAGAAGTGCAAGCTAAAGTCAAAGCACTATGGGCTGATTAAACTATAAAAAGATGCAGGTTGGGATATCCCAACCTGTCTTAGTATCATTATGACAAATAAAAAATACCATACGACTTTATTATTTTATCTGGCTGCCTTTTTCTTGCCAGTACTAATCATGATAGGTGTGCTGTATAGCCAAAAAATCTATCCTGGTAGTGAGCGGACTATTTTAACAAGTGATGGTTTTCATCAGTATGTGATTTTTGCAACTGGACTTAGGAATATACTTCATGGAGATGGAAGCCTCTTTTACACCTTTACAAGTGGACTAGGCCTTAATTTCTATGCTCTAACAAGCTATTACTTAGGTTCCTTCTTGTCTCCACTTTACTATTTCTTTACTGTCAACCAAATGGCCGATGCTTTTTATTATATAACACTGCTTAAGTTCGGTCTTATTGGGCTCTCAGGAGCTTTTAGCTTTAAGCATCTCTTTACAAAAGTGTCAAGAAGTTTCATCCTATGTCTTTCTACAGGATTTGCTTTGATGAGCTTTGCTACCAGTCAGTTAGAAATTAACACCTGGCTAGATGCCTTTATTCTAGCACCTCTAATCATATTAGGTTTACACCTCTTACTAAGATTCAATAGACGGGGCTTATACTTTTTTAGTCTAACCTGCCTTTTTATCCAAAACTACTATTTTGGATATATGATGGCTATTTTCCTAACCCTTTACACCATAGTACAATTGATAACTATCAAGGGGTGGAAGAGTAAGATTCTTCATTTCATAGACTTTGGAATTGTCTCTATACTAGCTGGTTTAAGTAGTGCTGTCATGCTGTTACCAACGCTACTTGACTTGACAACACATGGTGAAAAATTTACAGGTGCGTCAAGTTTATTGACAGAGTCTACCTATTATTTTGACTTCTTTGCGAAAAATCTCGTTGGAGTTTACGATACTACTAAATTCGGATCAATCCCTATGATTTATGTGGGAATCTTACCTTTGATTCTTTTTCTACTTTTCTTTATTAGTAAGGAAATCAAGCTATCATTACGTCTAGGTTACCTCTTATTAGTAGCTTTCTTTATCGCTAGCTTCTACTTACAGCCTCTTGATTTGTTTTGGCAAGGTATGCACGCACCTAACATGTTTCTCCATCGCTATTCTTGGCTCCTATCTCTCCTAACTGTTCTTTTAGCAGGAGAAACACTCAATCGAATTAGAAAGTTTTCTTTTAAAAGGCTCCTCCTATCTTTCTTAGGATTGAGTACCGCTTACTTACTAACTTGGATCTTTCAATCTCACTATAGCTTCATTGAACCAGTCTCCTGGCTACTAAGTATAGCATTTCTCCTAGCCTATGCTATTCTATTTACTAGCTATTTTAGACAGCAAATTCCTGGGAGTGTTTTTCGCTGTTTCACCTTCTTATTCTGCATTTTTGAGCTTACATTAAGTACTTACTATGTTGTTGGAGCTCTTGGAAATGAGTGGGTATTCCCAACTCGTGAAGGCTATCTGCGAAATATGTCTGCCATTACAAAACTAGTTTCAAAAACTAAGCAAGCAAATAAGACTTTTTACCGTACTGAAAGGTTAGAGGCTCAAACTGGTAACGACAGTATGAAATTCAATTATAATGGTATTTCTCAGTTTTCATCCATTCGAAATACTGCTTCAAGCTCAACACTCGATAGGTTAGGCTTCAAATCTGAAGGGACTAATTTAAACCTACGTTACCAAAATAACACCATTATCGCTGATAGTCTCTTCGGAATAAAATATAATTTATCGAACTTTGACCTTAATAAGTATGGTTTTAATCACGTAACTTCTGAGAAAACAATGGGGCTTTATCAAAATAATAATGCAAGTCAGCTTGCTATCTTAACTGATGGCATTTACAATAATATTGACTTCACTGTCAATACGCTTGACAATCAAACTAGCTTGCTGAATACTCTATCTGGACTTAACTTAACCTATTTTAAACGAGCTCCATCTCAACTGTTTGATAAGGATGCTAAATCTTTGAATCAGCGCGTAGCTAAAAACGTTAGCAACTCGAATAAAGATTTTGTAACAATCACCTATCAAGTTATTGCTCCACCACATAGTCAACTCTATGTTAGTATTCCTAATATTTCTTGGTCTGATGACAATAACCACTCTCTGTCAATTACTGTAAACGGTGTGACAAAGAATCAAGTTACTGACAATACCTTTGATTTCTTTGACCTTGGCTACTTTGAAACAGAATCAATGGTTACCATCAAACTTAGTTTCCCTGGCAATAAAGCAATATCCTTTGATAATCCTAGTTTTTATGCCCTTGATACTCAAAACTATCAGATAGCTATGGATACTATTAATGAACGTGATAGCAAGGTTACTACGTCAAAAAATAAAGTGTTCGTTGATTATAGTAGTAAAACGAATGCCTCACTATTCTTTACCATTCCATATGATAAGGGATGGACAGCGACCATAAATCATAAAAAAGTTAAGATTCAACGAGCTCAAAAGGGGTTCATGAAAGTCGATGTCCCTAGTGGAAAAGGAAAAGTTGTTCTAACCTTTATTCCCTATGGACTTAAGACAGGTTCATTGATTAGTCTATTGGCAAGTATCATATTTTGTTGCTACGCTTACTTCATCAGAAAAACAACTATTATTCAAAAAAGCTGATTATCTTAAATTAAATAGGTCTGGAACAAGTGTTCCAGACCTATTTAACTTTGGGTACAAAAAAACTCAAGCTATACAACTTGAGGTGTCTTATCACTCCGCCAGTAGGACTCGAACCTACGACATCATGATTAACAGTCATGCGCTACTACCAACTGAGCTATGGCGGATAAAACTGCTAAGTAGCAAAAATAGTCCGTACGGGATTCGAACCCGTGTTACCGCCGTGAAAAGGCGGTGTCTTAACCCCTTGACCAACGGACCAAGTTCTGAGATTTTTATCTCGTTAATACTCTTATTATTATATCAGAGTATTCGATTTTGTCTATACTTTTTTTCAAAAAAAAATATTAAATTTTGCTAAATTTATTCGAATTTTACCTTAGTTTTTATCTTGCTTTTACAAAGTATTGACATGTTGCTATATATTTTGTAAACTAATAGAGTTATTGGTCCCATAGCTCAGCTGGATAGAGCATTCGCCTTCTAAGCGAACGGTCGCAGGTTCGAATCCTGCTGGGATCAGATAAAAAAAACGCAATCTAGAATCTCTAGTTGCGTTTTTCTTTTGCCTCGATAAATAAGAAATAATTTAAAACAAACAAGGGAAGCAAAGTCGTATATAGGCTGTATTCATGTAAATATTGAGCAAACCAAGTTGAGGCTGCGACTCCTACCATAAATGTAAAGATGATAATAGTTGTATAAGAAGCTTGTTTAAGCACTTTGGCATCACCCTCGTCAATAGCCCTAGCAATGGTTAAAGAGGTATTAGTAATATTACCAGTCATCATAAAGGAAGCATAATTTACACCTCTGACGCGCTTAAAAATCCCTACCTGAAGAGAGGCAAAAAATGCCAAGCCTGCAATCGTAATAGTAGAATCAACGTAAGGTGTAATAATGGCGAGAATAGTCATCAAGAGAAAGGCAAGTCTAATCGCTTGCAAATGCCATCCCCATTTATGGTTAATGAGCCACTTCTTAACAAAAAAAACAAAAAACTGACCTAAAACAAAGAAAAAAATAGGTATCACATAGCTGAAAGCTCTTGCAATATGCCCCTCAACAAGATGAATAACCAAATAAAGAAGATTACCTGTCTGAATACTTGCAAATCGTCCGTCTTGAGTATTGTAAGTATAGGCATCAATAAAGCCCCCTATATAACTTACTAGAGTTGCTACCCTTAATCCTTCAAAAACACGATAGGAGCGTTTTTTCATTCTGAACATGTCTGTTTCCTTCTTCTACTTATGGTAAGGACTTCCCTGCTGAATCATGAATGCGCGATAAATTTGTTCTACTAATACAAGGCGCATAAGCTGATGAGGGAATGTTAAGAGACCAAAACTCATCAATCGATTAGCTCTCTTTTTTACTGTTGGAGAGAGTCCCAAACTTCCCCCTATAATAAAAGTAATATCTGAATAGCCTCTAAGAGTCGCTTGCTCTAACTCTTTAGCAAATTGCTCCGAGGGAAATTGTTTTCCTTCAATAGCTAAGGCAATGACATAATCACGATCACCTACTTTAGCCAAGATACGCTGCCCCTCTTTGTCTAGGATAGCTTTATTTTCAGATTCGCTTGCATTATCTGGTGTCTTTTCATCCGTTAATTCTATAGACTCAAATTTTGTAAAGCGTCCTAGTCGTTTGACATACTCCGCAATGCCATCTTTCAAATATTTTTCTTTCAATTTTCCAACGGTAATCAATTTAACTTTCATAGGCTTATTATAGCACATATCCACAATCTTTTAACACCTTATCCACACCTTTTTACTGTTAAGAATCTTTAGTTATCCCTATAAAATAGCTTATTATCTACATTTTTTGAAACTTATCCACAGACTGTTGATAACTGTTCTTTAAAATCACTTTATGATATAATTAAGCTTACTTTGATATGTTTATCAAAAAGGAGGACTAAACGTGAAAAAATTTAACTGGAAAAAAATAGTAGCGCCAATTGCAATGCTTGTTATTGGCTTGCTAGGTGGTTTGCTAGGTGCCTTTATCCTACTAACAGCAGCAGGGGTATCTTTTACCAATTCAACAGATACAGGTGTTAAAACAGCTAAGACCGTATACAACAATACAACAGATACAACTAAGGCTGTTAAGAAAGTACAAAATGCCGTTGTTTCTGTCATCAATTACCAAGAAGGCTCATCTTCAGATTCCCTAAATGAACTTTATGGTCGTATTTTTGGTGGAGATGATAGTTCTGATTCTAGCCAAGACAAATCAAAAGATTCTGATGGGTTGCAAGTCGCTGGTGAAGGTTCCGGTGTTATCTATAAAAAAGATGGGAAAGAGGCCTACATCGTAACCAACAACCACGTTGTTGATGGTGCTAAAAAACTTGAAATCATGCTTTCAGATGGATCAAAAATTACTGGTGAACTCGTTGGTAAAGATACTTACTCTGACCTAGCAGTTGTCAAAGTTTCTTCAGATAAAATTAAAACAGTCGCAGAATTTGCAGACTCAAACTCTCTCACAGTCGGCGAGAAGGCAATTGCTATCGGTAGTCCACTTGGTACCGAATACGCCAACTCAGTAACAGAGGGAATCGTATCTAGCCTTAGCCGTACCGTAACTATGCAAAACGACAATGGTGAAACTGTCTCAACAAATGCTATCCAAACAGATGCTGCCATTAACCCTGGTAACTCAGGTGGTGCCTTAGTCAATATCGAAGGACAAGTTATCGGTATTAACTCAAGTAAGATTTCATCAACGTCAGCAGTCGCTGGTAGCGCAGTTGAAGGTATGGGATTTGCCATTCCATCAAACGATGTTGTCGAGATTATAAATCAATTGGAAAAAGACGGTAAAGTTACACGACCAGCCTTAGGAATCTCAATGGCCGATCTTAATAGCCTTTCTAGCAGTGCAACTTCTAAATTAGATTTACCAGATGATGTGAAATCTGGAGTTGTAGTCGGCAGCGTTCAAAAAGGTATGCCAGCTGACGGTAAACTTCAAGAAAATGATGTTATCACTGAAATTGACGGTAAGGAAATCAGCTCAAAAACTGATATTCAAACCAATCTTTACAGCCATAGTATCGGAGATACAATCAAGGTAACCTTCTATCGTGGTAAAGAGAAGAAAACTGAAGAACTTAAATTAACAAAATCTACAGAAGACTTATCTGACTAAGTCATTGACAAATCTGTCAAAAGACCTTTACAATAATGTAAAGGTCTTTTTTGGAAAGGAATAACATGCAAGAACAACTCAAAGCTTTACCTATTAGTGACATCTACCCAAATCCTTTTCAACCTCGTATAGAATTCTCTGATGAAGAATTAGCAGAACTGAGCCAATCAATCGCTGAAAATGGACTGATACAGCCAATCATTGTCCGAAAATCGGACATTATTGGTTATGAACTAATTGCTGGAGAAAGACGTTTACGTGCCTGTAAACGTCTGGGAATGACAGAAATCCCTGCAGTCGTAAAGGAAGTCTCAGATCAAGAGAGTCGTAAACAAGCTATTATTGAAAATTTACAACGCTCGAATCTCAATCCTATTGAAGAAGCAAAGGCCTATCGTAGTTTAATTAATGAGTTAGCTTACAGTCACGAGGAACTGGCAAAAGCTATGGGGAAATCAAGACCCTATATCAGTAACGCTCTTAGACTCCTCCAACTTCCCAAAGAGATACAGACGAGTATCGAAAATGGCAAACTGAGTCAAGGACATGCTAGAGCGCTTTTATCTGTTGAGGATACCCAAAAGCAATTAACTATCTATCATCAGGTGCTTACTGAAAAATGGTCCGTTCGTACTCTGGAAAAAAGACTTCAAGAACTTCCTAAAAAACAAAAATCAAAAAAAGATATTCACATAAAAGATAAAGAAAAAGAACTAGAAAAATCACTTGGTCTCCCCGTTACTCTTCGTTATCACAAAAATCACTCTGGAACTATTCAGATCCACTTTTCGACGGAGGAAGATTTTAACAGAATTATCAACAAGCTAATTTGACCTGTGAATTGATGAGAAAAAAGAAACAAACTTATCCACATCATAAAAATGTAGCCCTCCCTTTATTTTAGAGGGTTTCTTTTTTTATTCACAACTTGTGGATAACTCTTGTGCACAATGTGAATTGTTTTTTTTAGCTGTGGATAACTCGGAAAACTTTTATCTTCTGACCTGTGGAAAACTTTTTTGTTTTATGATAGAATCAGAGAACAAGAATAAATAAGGAGAATTGATGGAATGACCGAAAAAGAGCATTTTTTTTGGAATAAGCTCTTAGAGCTGGCCAAAGAGGAACTAACACAAGCCACTTTTGATTATTATGTCCTAGATACCAAGCTCATCAAAGTTCAAAATAACGTTGCTACAATTCTGCTTGAAGAAGTCAAAAAGCTATTCTGGGAAAAGAATATGCAATCTTTCATTTTGATGGCTGGTTTTGAAGCCTATAATAGTGAAATAAAAGTTGAGTACGTCTTTGACGAAGCACTCATAAACGAGGCAAATTCAACTGTAGCAAATAATGACTTTGGTAATAAAAAAGAACAGCAGACCCCTGCTCTTCCTACATTGGACTCAGACTTAAATAGTAAGTATACCTTTGATAATTTTATCCAAGGGGATGAAAATCGTTGGTCAGTTGCTGCATCTTTAGCTGTAGCTGATTCACCAGGAGCTACTTATAACCCTCTATTTATTTACGGAGGACCTGGTCTCGGAAAAACTCACTTGCTCAATGCCATTGGAAACAAGGTCTTACATGATAATCCTCAAGCACGCATTAAATACATTACTGCAGAGAATTTCATTAATGAATTTGTTGTACATATCCGTTTAGATAAAATGGACGAACTAAAACTTAAATATCGTCATCTAGATGTTCTCTTAATTGACGATATTCAATCATTGGCTAAAAAATCAACGCAAGCCACTCAAGAGGAATTCTTCAATACTTTCAATGTCCTTCACAATAATAATAAACAAATTGTCCTGACCAGCGACCGTAATCCAGATCAATTGAACGAGATGGAAGAGCGTCTTGTCACGCGCTTTAAATGGGGGTTAACCGTCAATATCACACCACCTGACTTTGAAACGCGAGTGGCCATTCTTACTAATAAGATTATGGACTATGATTATCATTTTCCTCCTGAAACAATTGAGTATTTAGCTGGCCAATTTGATTCAAATGTCCGTGACTTGGAGGGGGCCTTAAAAGATATTAGCTTAGTTGCCAATGTTCGCCAGTTAGATACTATCACAGTTGAGGTAGCTGCTGAAGCTATTCGCGCACGTAAAATGGATGGTCCTAAGTTAACTCTTATTCCAATTGAGGATATCCAAACTGAGGTAGGGAAATTTTATAATGTCACTGTAAAAGAAATTAAGGCAACTAAACGAACACAAAATATTGTCTTGGCACGTCAGGTAGCCATGTATCTTGCGCGTGAAATGACTGATAACTCCCTTCCAAAAATTGGAAAAGAATTTGGCGGAAGAGACCACTCAACTGTCTTACATGCATACAATAAAATCAAAAATATGATTGCCCAAGATGACAGTTTACGCATTGAAATTGATACCATCAAAAACAAGATAAAATGACACTTGTGGATAACTATTAAAAATTATTCAAACTTTTCCACAGGCTGTGCACAAGTTCAAAGCCTTGATAAAACTATGTTTTGTAGACTTATGCACAATGTCCACAAGCCCTACTACTACTACTAAAATAATACTAATAAAAATAAAGGAGCATCATGATTCAATTTGCGATTAATAAAGCTTATTTCTTACAAGCACTTCATACGACTCGCCGTGCTATTTCTTCTAAAAATGCTATCCCAATTCTATCGACGATTAAAATCGAAGTTACCAGTGATGGTATCTATTTGACAGGATCTAATGGGCAAATCTCAATTGAAAATAGTATCTCAGTTTCGGAAGAAAATGCAGGTCTATTAATTACACAGCCAGGTAGTATCCTTTTGGAAGCAAACTTTTTCATTAATGTTGTCTCAAGCTTGCCTGATGTTACCCTTACTTTTGAAGAAATCGAACAATACCAAGTTTTACTAAAGAGTGGTAAATCAGAGATTACTTTAAAAGGGAAAGATGTTGAACAATATCCCCGTATTCAGGAAGTTGATAGCTTGACACCATTACTCATGGACACAAAAGTGTTAAAATCTATCATTGCTGAAACTGGCACTCAAGAGTTTGACCGTATAAAAATTGGTATTGGCCGCCCACAGAAAGGAATGACGGTCGTTAATCATGTCCTTGGAAAATTTAGTGAAGACGACTATGCCACAATTTTACTGACTTTAGACAAGGTAGAGACAGCCCTCAATCATTACCTGAAAACCAATGATTTCGAAGACACTATGAGGCGTTATAATGGCTAATACTCTATTAGATCTTTTTGAGAAGAATCATCAATTGCTTGAGTGGCGTGATAAAGTAACCCTATTGAGTAGGCAGTTGGTCATGGGATTTTCTGGTTCCAGCAAGGCAGTTGTCATGGCATCTGCTCTTTCTGAGCAGGTTCCTAAGATTTTAATAGTTACTTCAACACAAAATGAAGCTGAGCAACTGACAGGAGATTTGTCAGCTATCTTAGGAGAGGATAAGGTTTATTCTTTTTTTGCAGATGATGTAATAGCTGCAGAGTTTATCTTCGCTTCACCAGAAAAGACCCATTCTCGTCTTGAAAGTCTTAATTTTTTAATGGATAAAGAGGCCAGTGGGGTTTTGGTCACGAGTTTAGTTGGTGCTAAGTTACATTTGCCTAACCCTAAGGTTTATAAAGACTCTCGCATTGACTTAACACTAGGGGAGGAACATGATTTAGAGGCTCTAAGTAAGCATCTGACTCATATTGGATACCAAAGAGTGGAGCAAGTTCTCTCACCTGGTGAGTATAGTCGTAGGGGCGACATTTTAGATATTTATGAAATGACTTCAGAGCTCCCCTACCGTTTAGAATTTTTTGGAGACGAGATTGATGGCATTCGTCAGTTTGATAGCGATAGTCAGAAATCTTTAGACAATTTAGAGCATGTTATCGTATCACCAGCAGATGATATTATCTTAACAAGAGAGGATTACCAACGTGCTGAGAAGGCACTAGAAAGTGCGGTCTCGAAGGCAGAAGGTCCTCATAAGGCTTACCTTGAGGAAGTTCTGTCGGTTACGATTGATGGCTACCGTCATAAAGATTTACGTAAGTTTTTGTCTCTCTTTTATGATAAGGCTTATACCTTATTTGACTACCTTCCCAAAGGAACTCCTGTATTCATTGATGATTTTCAAAAGATAGTGGACCGCCATGGACGTCTTGAATTGGAGGTGGCTAATCTTTTAACTGAGGATTTTCACCAAGGCAAGTCTCTGAGTCATCTAAATTACTTAGTAGATTCATTTAGGACTTTACGTAACTATCAGCCAGCTAGTTTCTTTTCGAATTTTCATAAGGGCTTGGGTAATCTTAAATTTGATAAGTTGTATCAATTCACGCAATACCCTATGCAGGAGTTCTTTAACCAGTTTCCACTTCTAGTTGATGAAATACATCGCTATACCAAGAATAAGGCTACAGTTATTTTACAAGTGGGGTCTGAAAAGCAACTCAAATCTTTGAAGGAAACCTTGGAAGAATATGATTTAGATTTACCTCTT
>OGFH01000513.1_pt1 | contig 15015 bp, 10 predicted proteins | sample 1570941 | NCBI WGS metagenome assembly OGFH01 (sample SAMEA2582051, study PRJEB24529) | metagenome | biome: Human gut stool | place: China | collected 2011
CCTGCTCTTCAGACTATAAGGATGTGGACGATATTGTTGTCGAAGGAGTTGAAACACCGGTACCTTTGGGCGACCCGTTCATCATGTTGTACGAGGGTACTTACTATGCATACGGCACCCATGCGGATGACGGCATTGAAGTCTATACCTCCGATGATTTGCAGACTTGGAAGTATAAGGGCATGGCGCTCCAAAAGAAGGATGTCTGGGCCGACCGTTGGTTCTGGGCGCCGGAGGTCTACGAAGTGAACGGGAAGTTCTATATGTACTATTCGGCAGACGAGCATATCTGTGTGGCAACAGCCGATTCGCCCGCAGGTCCGTTCACTCAGAGCAAGAAGGAGCCCCAGATTGCCGATGAGAAATGCATTGATAACTCCCTGTTCATTGATGACGACGGCACACCTTATCTCTTTTTCGACCGTTTCAACGACGGACTCAACATTTGGGTGGCCGAATTGGAGAAAGACCTCATGACTATCAAGAAGGAGACCATGCATCCTTGCATTCACGTTTCTCAGGCATGGGAGGAAGTGTGGCCTCGTGTGAATGAAGGTCCGTTTGTCGTCAAGCACAACGGAATTTATTATATGACTTATTCCGCCAACAGTTATGAAAGTCCCTTCTACGGCATAGGTTGCGCCACGGCTACCGATTTGATGGGTACTTGGACCAAATACGAGGAGAATCCCTTGTTGCAGAAACCCGGAGAACTGGTCGGGGTGGGACACAGTGCCACCTTCACAGACAAGGCTGGCAAGCTTCGTCTTGTTTTCCATGCTCATAAGGACAAGAACAATATCCATCCGCGCGCCATGTATATCACTGATGTTTCTTTCGAGAAAGTGGACGGTGTGGACCGTATGAGAATCAGCAAGGACTATATGACCCCCAAAGTAGTAAAATAAAAGATGGATATGGAGAAAAATTGTATATGGTTGCTGTTGCTTTGTCTTTGTTTTGCCGGATGCAAGGAGAAGACGGTTGTAGAATCAGACTATCTGCCGATTGCCGACCCTTACGTGATGCTTTACGAAGGCAAGTACTATGCTTACGGCACCGGAGGTACGGTAGAAGGGGAGGGCTTTGCCTGCTTCTCTTCCGATGACCTGAAGAACTGGACGCGTGAAGGCCAGGCGTTGTCGGCCGCCGACTCCTACGGTACGTGGGGATTCTGGGCTCCGGAAGTCTACTATATCGAGTCGAAGAAAAAGTTTTACTTGTTCTACTCCACCGAAGAGCATATTTGCGTGGCAACGGCAGATACTCCCCAAGGCCCGTTCCGTCAGGAGGTGAAGCAGCCTATATGGGATGAGAAGAGCATTGATACTTCTCTCTTCATCGACGATGACGGCACGCCTTACCTTTATTTCGTGCGTTTCACAGATGGCAATGTCATTTGGGTGGCAGAAATGAACGATGATTTGACCGGCATCAAGCAGGAAACGTTGACGGAGTGCATTAAAGTGGGAGAGCCTTGGGAACTTTCGCAGGACAAGCCTGCCAAGGTGGCCGAAGGCCCTTCCGTCTTGAAGAAAGAGGGCATTTATTACCTGATTTATTCAGCCAATCACTTTGAAAGCAAAAATTACGGAGTGGGCTACGCAACTTCAGACAGTCCTATGGGACCGTGGAAGAAATACGAGGGAAACCCGATTCTGCAACGTGCCGATGGTTTGATGGGTACCGGACACGGAGCGCCCTTCCGTTGCAAAGACGGCAGTTGGAAATATATTTTCCATGCACACTGGGATTCCACGAAGGTACAGCCGCGTACTTCGTACATCAAGGATTTTGCCATTTCCGACCAGAGAACGGTTTCTATCGGTGGCCCTCTTATCCGTCCGCAGGTATTAACTGATAATCTGACATCAAAATGAAAAAAGGACTGTTTTATTATATGCTGATAGCATGCCTCTGTGCTTGTCAAAAGAAGACAGAAACAATCTCTACTGCTTCTTTATTGAAAGAAATGGTGGATTGTGAAGCATTGGCAAAGTATCCTGAACCTTATTATGAAACCAGGCAGTTCAGTAGTTACGACCGGGCGTCTGTCAAAAAAGATAGTGTCTCTTGGTATGCCAATTGTGACCGAAGCCAGTTTCTGCGCGTTGATTCCATTGACGGACGGAGAGAGTTTGTTCTGGTTGATACGGACGGTCCGGGAGCTATCACTCGCTTTTGGGTGACTGTAGCCGCATATTCGGATAAAGGAACCCTGCGTTTTTATCTTGATAATCAGGAGGTTCCCGAAATAGGAGGGGAGGTTCTGGGCATATTGAGCGGACATGCTCTGGTAGATGCGCCTCTTTCGGCTTCTGTATCGGAACTGACGGACTATAAGCAGAGGGGACATAATCTGTATCTGCCCATACCTTATGCCAAGCATTGCAAGATTACCTATGAAAGTCCTTCCATCAAGGAACCCGGCGAGTTTTCCGAAGAATGCTTCTATTACAACATCAATTACCGTACTTATGCAGAAGGAACGTCTGTAGCCACTTTCTCTAAGGAGGACATCAAGCAGAATGCGAAATTACTGGCAGATGTACAACGAAAACTGACTGTATCCCGGAGGGAAATAGGAGGATTGCAGAAAGAACCGATGCTTCGGAGTGTGCTGGCTGCCGGTGAAGAGCGGGATATGACCCTTTCCGGTCCGGGTGCTGTTCGGCGTCTGGACGTAAAGCTGCATGCCGGAGACTTTGACCAGGCATTGCGTTCTACGGTTCTGCGTATTTCTTTTGATGGAAACGAAACTGTATGGGTACCGGTAGGAGACTTTTTCGGAAGCGGGAACCGTCTTTCTCCGTTTCAGACTTTTTATACCGAAGTAACATCCGATTCACTGTTTTCTTGCTTTTGGGTAATGCCCTATCAGAAAGATTGCAGGATTGCATTGCAGAATGTGGGGACGGACGAGGTTGAGGCTTCTCTGACTGCATACACCTCGGCTTGGAAATGGGATGAAAGAAGTATGTACTTCGGTGCGGGGTGGACGGAGTTCTCTCATCTGCATACCCGTACAAATCCGGATAAGCCTACGACAGACGACCACTTTGAAGTAAATTTCGTGAAACTGACCGGCAGAGGAGTATATGTGGGCGATGGGGTAACCTTGTTCAACTCCTTGGCCGACTGGTGGGGCGAAGGTGATGAAAAAGTGTATGTGAACGGTGAGGAATTTCCTTCGCACTTCGGCACCGGTACGGAAGACTATTACGGTTATGCCTGGTGCATGCACAATGTTTTCAGCCATCCGTTTATTGCCGAGCCGGATGGAACAGGCTCCACTCAGTGTGGGCACGTCTCCAATGTGCGCTATCGTGGTTTGGATGCCATTCCTTTCAGCAAGTCATTGACGTTTGACATGGAGATATGGCATTGGGGCAGTACGGTCATCAACTATGCTCCTACTACTTTCTGGTATATGCTGCCCGGTGGAGCATCCAACCGCAGGGCGGAAGCTGCTAAAGCATCTGCGGATATTGCAAAGCATAAGAATGATCTGGTGAGCAATGTAGCCGTTGCCGGAAGGAAGGTGGAAGGCGAATATTTGGATATTCGGCTGACCGGAGGAATTGAAAGATCGCAAAGTATACCTGCCATGAACTGGAGTAACGGTGCCCAGTTCTTTTGGGCTGAAGCAAAGGAAGGCGATAAAGCTTCCTTAGGCTTTAAAGTCGACAAGGGAGGCAATTATCGGTTGAAAATAGCTTTTACGGTAGCACCGGATTATGGTTGTATAGATTTGTACCTGAACAACCATAAACTGAAAGAAAACCTGAATCTGTATAGTACCGGGCTGGCAACGAATGTATTGGATTTGGGGACAGTTACTTTGCAAGACGGCTCTAATGAATTGCTGATTATACAGAAAAAGGCTGATAGCCGTTCTGCGAATTCATTGTTGGGCATGGATTATTTAATAATACAATAATTAAGGATAATATGAAGAAACAAATTCTGATGTTTGCATTATGTTGCCTGACGACATGCTCTTCGTCGTCGGCGACAAAAGAAAACGAGCCGGAAGAACAGCCGAAGAATGTCTATCGCAATCCGGTGATAAACTACAGTTTGCCCGACCCTTCTGTGATAAAGGGCGGTGACGGCTACTACTATCTGTATGCCACCGAGGACATACGTAATCTGCCGATTCACCGTTCCAGGAATCTGGTGGATTGGGAATATGTAGGTACTGCCTTTACCGACCGTACCCGACCTGATTTTGAGCCGAACGGCGGTTTGTGGGCACCGGACATCAACAAGATAGGTGATAAATACGTACTCTACTATTCCATGTCCGTTTGGGGAGGCGAGTGGAATTGCGGCATCGGTTGTGCCACTGCCGATAAACCGGAGGGACCTTTCAAGGACCACGGGAAGATGTTCCGCAGCAATGAAATCAATGTGCAGAATTCCATCGACCCTTTCTACATAGAGGAGGGAGGAAAGAAATATCTTTTCTGGGGCAGCTTCCGTGGAATCTATGCGATTGAACTGTCCGATGACGGCTTGTCTTTGAAGGAAGGTGCCACACCGCAGCAAGTGGCGGGAACCGCTTACGAGGGTACTTATATCCATAAGAAAGACGGACATTACTATTTCTTTGCTTCCATAGGAAGTTGCTGTGAGGGGTTGAACAGTACCTACACTACCGTTGTAGGGCGTTCGGACAATCTTTTCGGCCCCTACGTCGACAAGAAAGGCGGTAGCATGATGGACAACAAGCACGAAGTGCTGATTCAGAAAAGCAATACCTTTGTGGGCACCGGCCATAACTCCGAGATTGTGACGGACAATGCCGGTAATGACTGGTTCTTCTATCATGCGGTGAGCACGAAGAATCCTGAAGGCCGCGTATTGATGCTGGATAAGATTAGCTGGGAAGACGGATGGCCGACAGTAGAAGGCTCCGTTGCATCTACAGAATCGGAGAAACCTGAATTCTGACGAGTATGAAGAATTTTATTTTAGTATCCTTGTTGGCCTTGCTTATGATGGGCTGTAAAACATCGAATGGAGGTGCCTTGGAAATAGTGGAACCTACCGTTGAAATGCGGGATAATCCCGAAGGAGTAGCTTCGTTTGCTCCCCGTTTCTCATGGCAGTTGGCAACCGGCAAGCAGGATGTGATGCAGACTGCTTATCAGATTGAAGTGGCAGATTCGGAAAAGAGTTTGCAGACCGGGGCCGGGCTGGTATGGAACAGTGGTCGTGTGGAGTCCGACCAGTCGGTGCTGGTGAAATATGCAGGGGCGCCTTTGGAGTCGGGACAGAAATATTATTGGCGTGTCACGGTATGGACAAATACCGGTGACAAAGCGCAAAGCAATGTCCGGCACTGGTCAATGTCCTTGCTGGACAGTTCGGACTGGAAAGCCGGCTGGATTGGACTGAACGACAGTACAAACTTGAAACTGGACGGTGAACGGACCATCCTTCCGGCACGTTATCTGAGGAAGGAGTTTGATTTGCCGTCACAGCCGAAGCGTGCAGTCCTTTATGTTTCGGGAGTAGGCTCTTCCGTATGCTATATGAATGGCGAGAGGATTGGAAACGATGTATTCGGTCCTTTGCCTACCTGGTACGATGCTTCTGTATCTTATCTGACCTATGATGTCACCCCCTTGTTGAAGTCCGGTACCAATACGATAGGCGTGGCTCTGGGCAACGGCCGCTATCTTTCCATGCGTGCCAATGGGATGGTAGGCTTTGGCTTACCTCGCCTCATGGCGCAGTTGAATATAGAGTACGACAATGGTGAGACGGTGTCGGTAGTCAGCGATGATTCCTGGAAAGCGACGAACCACGGTCCTATAACTGCGAACAACGAATTTGACGGTGAACATTACGATGCCCGCTTGGAATTGGGTAAATGGACGGAAAGCGGCTATAATGATTCCGGATGGCAGTTGGCCGAACGGATGGAGGCTCCCAAAGGAAAACTTGTGGCACAGCTCTCTCCGAGTCTGAAGGTGATGGAGGAGATAAAGCCAATATCCGTTAAATCGGTAGGTGATGGAAGATATATCGTGGATATGGGGCAGAATATGGTAGGAATACAGCAGGTGAAACTGCGTGGCAAGAAGGACAAGCCCATTACTATGCGTTTTGCCGAAGTGCTGAAGGACAATGGTACGGAACTGTATCTTGACAACCTGCGCAGTGCCCTTGTCACGGATATTTATACTCCTGCCGCTGACGGTGAGTTTGTTTGGGAACCGCTGTTTGTTTACCATGGTTTCCGTTTTATGGAAATATCCGGTTTGGACTATGAACCGGCAGCGGATGATTTCATCGGTAAGGTGGTGTATGATGAAATGGCAACGAACGGTACGTTCGAGACTTCCGAGGAGTTGATTAACAGAATTCACAAGAATGCCTATTGGGGAATCCGTGGAAACTATCGCGGTATGCCTACCGACTGCCCCCAGCGTGATGAACGTCTTGGATGGCTGGGCGACCGCACTACCGGTGCCTATGGTGAAAGTTTCATTTTCGGCAATGCCTTGATGTATAAGAAGTGGCTGGTGGATATAGAAGAGTCCATGAATGAAAATGGAAGTATCTCTGTGGTATCTCCCCGTTACTGGACCATCTTCCATGATGACGTGACTTGGCCGGCTGCCTATTTTTACGTAGCCGACATGCTTTACCGCCAGTTTGGCGATGATAGCTCCATCAAAGAGCGCTATCCGTCCATGAAGCGCTGGGTAAACCACATGACGGAGACCAAAATGAAGGACTATATTCTGGTGAAGGATGAATACGGGGATTGGTGCATGCCTCCCGAGTCGCCGGAGCTGATTCATTCGGAGGACCCTGCCCGTAAGACGAACGGTGAAGTGTTGAGTACAACGGTGTTTTACAGTATTCTGCAACTGATGGAGAAGTTCGCGCAAATGAACGGACTTCCGGCAGATGCTGAAGAGTATGCAGCACTTGCCATTAAGGTCAAGGACGCTTATAACAAGAAATTCTTCAATACTGAGACTGCACAGTATGACAACAATACGGTGACGGCAAACCTGCTTTCCCTCAGACTGGGTCTGGTTCCCGACGGATATGAAGATAAAGTATTTGCCAATGTCGTGGAGAAGACGGAAAAAGACTGTAAGGGACATGTCAGTGCTGGTGTGCTTGGCATCCAGCATCTGATGCGCGGACTTACCGAGTACGGCGGACTGGAACTTGCCTATAAGATAGTGACCAATGACACTTATCCCTCATGGGGTTACATGATTAAGAAGGGTGCAACCACCATTTGGGAATTATGGAATGGTGACACGGCAAATCCGGCGATGAATTCAAGAAACCATGTGATGCTTTTGGGAGACCTGCTGATATGGTTCTATGAGGATCTTGCCGGTATAAAAAATGCTCCCGCTTCCGTCGGGTTCAAGCAGATTCTGATGGAACCGGTATTCCCGGAAAAACTGAATTATGTGAATGCTTCGCATGTATCGCCTTATGGCAGGATAGGGAGTTCCTGGAAACGTGACGGCAATAAGCTGGAGTGGAACGTTGAGATTCCCGCCAATACAACCGCTACGATCAAGCTGCCGCTTGACTTCCATGTACAGGTAGATGCCGGTCAGGCGGGGATTCATTCCGTGGAGGAGGCTGACGGTAAGCTGGTAGTCGAATTGGGCTCCGGCAAGTATGTATTCATGTCTGAATGATATTTTCTAACAACAATAAAACAGATGTAACTATGAGACTAAAAAGATTGTTTTTGGGGATAATGCTCTTTACGGGCATTACGGGTGCAGGAGCGGCAAATGCTGCTCCGGAAGACATCTCTGCTTCTATTTCCTTGAAAGTGCCGGGGAATGATGCCAAGCAATATCCGCTGGCCTTGCAGAAGATGCAGGATGGTATGTACAGCTGCCGGGCTTCGGAAACGTTGCCATTGGACATCATCCGCCAGGTGGTGGACAAGGATGGCAAACTGCGCATTACCGTCACACTCAAGGCACTGGAAAATGTGTATTTCAACTATGGGGAACAGATAAAGACCGGTTACAAGCATTCGGACTGCCAGTTCTACATGCCGGGCTTCTGGTATCGCCGCAACCTGCGTTCGCCGAAGGAAGCTCCTTCTTTCCACACATCGGACAGTTGGCTGGTGCGTGAGGACCGTTTGAGCACTCCGCTGACGGCAGCTTTCAATCCGGCAAGTGGTACGTCCATGTCGGTTATCCGTATTGACAAGTTCGATAAGGAAGCTTTGACCACTCATAAGGAGGGAGAGGTAATCTTGTCCGGTGAGACTTCCATCGGATATACCGGTTTCTGCAATGTGGATGGTATGACTGTCTTGGCATACGGTTTCCCCTATAAGGAAGCACCGAAGACATATATCCGCAAATTGACGCTGGCTCCTGCCGTTGAGGCTTTCCAGTTGCTTCGTAAGGGTGACAGCATCTCCATGACTTGGGAGGTGTCCGAAAGGAATGCTGCCGATTTTTCGGAATGCGTACAGCGCACCTGGGAGTATTGTTATGACACTAACCGTCCGAAACCGGTTGACACACCTTACACGGTAGACCGCATGAAGGAGGTGATGAGCAACTTCTTCGTGGAAAGCTATGTTGGCAATACCCCCACTCATTATTATTCCGGTGTAGAGTTGGAGACTGCTACTTGTGCCAATACCGATGTTGCCGAAGTGGGCTTTGTGGGACGTACATTGCTGAACGCTTTCAATGCTTTGGAGTATGGCAAACAGCAGAACCGCCAAGACCTGGTGTACAATGCCAACCATATCTTTGACACTTATCTCCAGAACGGTTTTTCGCCTGCTGGTTTCTTCAACGAAGTGGTACACTACAACCGCGGCTTCAAGGAAACCAGACATAGCATCCGCCGTCAGTCCGAGGGAGTGTATGCCATCTTGAACTATTTGAACTACGAGAAACAGCAGAAGCGTAAACACCCCGAATGGGAGAAACGCATCAAGGGCATGCTGGACAGCTTCCTCAAGTTGCAGAACGAGGACGGCAGCTTCCCGCGCAAGTTCAAGGATGATTTCTCTATCGTGGATGCCAGCGGCGGTAGCACGCCTTCGGCAACATTGCCTTTGGTGATGGCGTCCAAGTATTTCAAGGACAAACGTTATCTGGCAAGCGCCAAGCGTACGGTAGACTATCTGGAGAAGGAACTGATATCCAAAGCCGATTATTTCTCTTCTACGCTGGATGCCAACTGCGAGGACAAGGAAGCCTCCTTGTATGCTGCTACGGCTGCTTATTATCTGGCTTTGGTTACCAAAGGAGAAGAGCGTGCGCACTATGCCGGTCTGGCGAAGAAAGCCGCTTATTTTGCTTTGTCGTGGTATTATACTTGGGATGTTCCTTTTGCCGAAGGTCAGATGCTGGGAGATATCGGCTTGAAAACCCGTGGTTGGGGAAATGTGTCGGTAGAGAATAACCATATCGATGTATTTATCTTCGAATTTGCCGATGTGCTGCATTGGCTCTCCAAGGAGTACAACGAGCCGCGCTTCTCTGACTTTGCCGAGGTGATTTCCACTTCCATGCGCCAGTTACTGCCATATGAAGGACACATGTGCGGCATTGCCAAAGTAGGCTATTACCCGGAAGTGGTGCAGCATACCAATTGGGATTACGGACGTAACGGAAAGGGATATTACAACAATATCTTCGCTCCGGGCTGGACGGTCGCTTCTTTGTGGGAGCTGTTCACTCCGGGACGTGCGGAGCAGTTCTTGTTGAAAAAATGATAGTCTAAACAGTAACCAATATTGTATTTATGAATAAGATGATGACTTTGTTGGCAAGCGTGATGCTATTGGCATCGGCTTGCACGGGCAAGCAGGCGAGTGAAAAGACTGCTTCTGGACTGGAACCTGCCAACTTCCGTACGGAAGTGGATGGCAAGCAGACAGACTTGTTTGTTTTGAAGAATAAGAATGGTATGGAAGTTTGTATTACGAATTTCGGCGGACGTATTGTATCAGTGATGGTGCCAGACAAGGATGGCGTTATGCGTGATGTGGTGCTGGGCTTCGATTCCATTCAGGACTACATCAAGTTCCCTTCGGATTTCGGCGCTACCATCGGACGTTATGCCAACCGTATCAACCAGGGTAAGATTACAGTGGATGGGGTAGAGTATCAGCTGCCGCGCAACAATTACGGTCATTGCCTGCATGGAGGTCCCAAGGGATACCAATATCAAGTGTTCGATGCCCGCCAGTTGAGCAGTCAGGTTCTGGAGTTGACTTATCTGTCGAAAGACGGAGAGGAGGGCTTCCCGGGTAACCTGACCTGCAAGGTCACTTTCTCGCTGACAGATGACGATGCCATCGACATTCGTTACAGTGCCGAAACGGACCGTACCACTGTTGTCAATATGACGAACCATTCTTACTTTAACCTGGACGGTGACCCCTCCAAGTCCAATTCGGATTATCTGCTCACTATTGATGCAGATGCTTATACCCCCGTGGACAGTACCTTCATGACTACCGGTGAGATTGTTTCCGTAGAAGGTACGGATATGGATTTCCGCACTCCTACTGCTGTTGGCGCCCGTATCGACAATGACTTTGAGCAGTTGAAGAACGGCAAGGGCTATGACCACAACTGGGTACTCAATACGAAGGGCGATGTCACCCGCCCGTGTGCCACCCTCGAATCTCCCTCAACGGGTATTGTGCTTGATGTCTATACCAACGAACCGGGCATTCAGATTTATGCCGGTAACTTCCTGGATGGCACACTGACCGGAAAGAAAGGTATTGTGTACGGTCATCGTGCTTCTGTCTGTCTGGAGACTCAAAAGTATCCCGATACGCCCAACAAGCCGGAATGGCCTTCTGCATTGCTGAAGCCGGGAGAGAAGTATGACAGCCATTGCATTTATCGCTTCTCGGTGAAGAAATAAATATAAGGCAGGCATAGCCTGCCTTTATGGGATGGATATAAATATGACAAGAAGCCTGAAGTATTGAGGCGTACGTTTGTTTGTCCCTATATCTTTGGTGACGGAGAGGAACATTCCATCATTTCCCATTGGAAGTATAATGATGGTTATGGCAGTGTTGAACTTATTAGAGTAACTATAGATGGTGTGGATGCCCGCATCGAATCAGGAACAGACAAATATCACCCGTTAGTTGTCGTTGTGTTGGCAAAGTAACTTGTTTTTCTTAAATACTCTGTCTTGGTAAAATCAGCACTTTATCAAGACAGAGTTTTTATTCTTTGGAATTACCGCATCGCCAGCGCCTTATTCTCCGCCTCCTCCATAATCTCCCGTTCTCCCGGCCCTTTGTCATTGATTCCGCAAAGGTGGAGGATGCCGTGGATGATGACCCGGTACAGTTCACGTTCGTAGTTGTTATCGGCGAACTGTTCCGCATTGGTGCGTACGGTATCGAGGCTGATGAAGAGGTCACCGCTAAGGCGGTTGCCTTCACAGTAGTCGAAAGTGATGATATCTGTGTAATAATCGTGTTGCAGATATTGGCGGTTCACTTCGAGTATCTTCTCGTCCGAGCAGAAGATATAGGCTATTTCACCGACTCTTTTTCCGTAAGTGGCGGCTACGGATTTTATCCATTCCGTTGTTTCACGCTTCTTGATGGAGGGCATTTCAACGCCGTCTGTCTGATAACTAATCATTTTATTTACAATTTTACGATTTACGATTGAAATTACATTCCTGTGATTAAGACAGTTTCTTTAGAAGAAGAACATATAACTGATAATAATCGCTGCAATGATGCCGGAGAAATCGGCAATCAGCCCACACGTCACGGCATTCCTCGTTTTGGTGATACCTACGCAGCCGAAATACACAGCAAGAATATAGAATGTGGTGTCCGAAGCGCCACGTGCCACGCAACTCATGCGTCCTACAAATGAATCGGCGCCATACTGTTTCATGGTGTCAATCATCAGTCCGTTGGCACCGCTGCCGCTCAGTGACTTCATCAGGGCAGTGGGTAGGGCACCTACAAAGCTGGTATCTACACTGAATAGTCCTACTACATAACCGATACCGTTCACCAGTATATCCATGGCGCCGGAAGTGCGGAAAACGGCGATTCCAACGAGAAAAGCAACCAGATAAGGGATAATGCGTATGGCAGTGGTGAAGCCTTCTTTGGCCCCTTCGATGAAGGCATCGTATACATTGATTTTTTTCCATAGCCCCCAGAGGATGAACAGCAGGATGATGGAGAACAGCAGTATGTTGGCAATTAAAGTGGAATATACACCCATTTCATCACGGCTAATCTGTGTGAACAGATAAATGAGCGCGGCAAAGAAAAGGCTGATGCAGCCAATCAGGATAAGTATGGGCTTGTTCAACAGGTTGATGCGTTGTGCAATGCTGACGGCAATGACACCGACAATGGTCGAGATGGCGGTCGTTATCAGTGTGGGGATAAAGATGTCCGTGGGTTGGGCGGCACCCATCTGCGAGCGGTACATCATGATGCTGACGGGGATAAGTATCAGTCCTGAAGTGTTGAGTACAAGGAACATGACCATCGGATTGGTGGCGGTGTCCTTTTTAGGGTTCAGTTCCTGGAGTTCCTTCATGGCTTTCAGTCCCATCGGAGTAGCGGCATTGTCCAGCCCCAGCATGTTGGCAGAGAGATTCATGAAAATGGAGCCCATGGCAGGATGTCCTTTCGGTATTTCGGGAAAGAGACGGCAGAATACCGGACTCAGCCAACGGGAGAGGGCATTGATCATGCCGCTGTTTTCGCCTATTTTCATCACGCCGAGCCAGAGGGCGAGTATTCCTGTCAGTCCCAGGGATATTTCAAAAGCTGTTTTGGAAGAGGAGAAGGTGGAGTTGACGAGTTCTGTGAATATCTCCACATCACCCATAAAGATGAGTTTGCAGAGGGCTACGATGAATGCGATGACGAAGAAAGCTACCCAGATGTAATTTAAAACCATGTATCGTTACTTTGTTTCTAGTGGATTAATATTTGTTTTCGTTAGCAAGATTCCAGGCGTTGAGGAAAGCTGCTTTGGTTATTTCTATCATTTTTTCCCAGTTCAGCCGGTCGGTGTGGTCCGAAGGCTGGTGATAATCGGGATGTCCGTCTGTGTGGTACCAGATGATGGGGATGTTGCACAGGGCAAAAGAAGCATTGTCACTTCCTCCCGTGGGGCGGTCCCAGGCGCGGTAGTCCGGTTGCAGGCGCAAGCTGTAGCGTGCAATGTCCTGCTTCAGCCAGTCGCCGAATACGGGGTGGGCGGCGGTGTAGAAGTAGACAACGTGTTGAGGCTGCTCGGGCTTATTGTTACGGCCTATCATGTCGAAATTGAGATAACCTTTCACCTGGCTGATGAAAGGACAGCTTTGTACAAAGTATTTGGAGCCGAGCAATCCCTTTTCTTCTCCGTCCCAAAAGGCAAAGATGACCGTGCGCAGAGGCTTCTGCCCGGTGGCAAGAAATGCACGGGCTATCTGCAGGACGGCAGAGACACCGGAGGCATTGTCGTCCGCACCGTTGTATATCCGGTCGTTTGCCAGCGTCTCGTCCGTACCCAGGTGGTCGAAGTGGGCACCTACGATGACATATTCATCCGGTCGTTCTCCCGGGATGGTTCCCAATACATTGCTCATCTGCAGGATGCGGTGGGTGCCTTGTTTGAGGATGGTGATGGAGTCGGGATGCACTTGCCACCGTCCCCGTTGCTGGCGTTCCTTGTTGTATGCCTCGAAGGGTTGATAATAATTGTCCTTTTCCAGCGGGGCAATGCCGGCTTCTTTCAGGCAGGATGCCAGATAGCGGGCAGCCAGTCGTGAACCGTGCATGCCTGCTTCGCGTCCTTGCAGCTCATCGTCGGCCAGAAAGCCGACAATAGCCTTGGCCGAAGTGCGGCTGATGCTTTGCAACCCCTTTTCTTGTGGAGATTGTGCATGTAAGGATAGTGCGAAAGAAAGGCAGCAGATTGCTCCCAAAACAGCTTTATACATGTCGTACGGTTTTAAGGATTGGACATACCGGTTGCAAAATTAAAGATAACTTTCCATAGTTTCTATATAAATGTTATATTTTTGTCCATTGGTGGATGAATTCAAATCCGTGTAAATCAAATGAGAGAAGGATGAAAAAGAAGAATGAAGCAGTGGAAACCGTCTTGTGCGAACGTGTGCTTTCGGCAGAAGAAGTGGCGTGCATCTCGGTACAGATTCAGCAGGAATTGGAGGCGTATATCGACCCGGTGAAAAGGGAGTATCTTCCCCGTTTCTTCAAGACCGGAAAGGGGCAGTATGGCGAGGGGGATAAGTTTCTGGGAGTGGTGGTACCCAACACCCGGCAGGTGGCAAAGCAGCACAAGCACGAACCTTTTGGGGTAATGGCAACCTTGCTTCAGAGTGAATGGCACGAGTGTCGCCTTTGTGCCTTGCTGATGTTGGTGGAGCGATTCAAAAAGAGCGATGAAAAGGGGAAAAAGGAGATTTATGACTTTTACCTTTCGCAAACGGGCCGTATCAATAATTGGGATTTGGTCGATTTGTCTGCCCCCGGCATTGTGGGCGAATATTTGAAAGACAAACTTCGTAAAGACCTCTACCGGCTGGCGGATAGTCCGCTGCTTTGGGACCCATTGCTGTGGTATCTACCTATACTCTTATCAAAAATGGTGATTTCATCGATATATTAGCCCTTTCGGAACGGCTGCTCCATCATAAGCATGACTTGATGCAAAAGGCGGTAGGATGGATGCTCCGGGAGATGGGTAAGCGGGACAAGGACTTGCTGGTGCAATTCTTGGAGAAGCATTGCAGGACGATGCCCCGTACCATGTTGCGCTATGCGATAGAGAAGTTTTCGGACGAGGAGCGGAAGGAGTTCATGAAGCGTTGATGGACGAGAGGCAGTGTTTTATCATTCCTTCTATCGCTTATCTCAAAATAAATTAGTTATTTTGCAGAAAACAAAGGAATCTGGAATGGAACAAGAAGATTTTGATATACGCAACCAGCAGCCCGTCACCAGCCGAGAAC
>OGFH01000519.1_pt1 | contig 14820 bp, 10 predicted proteins | sample 1570941 | NCBI WGS metagenome assembly OGFH01 (sample SAMEA2582051, study PRJEB24529) | metagenome | biome: Human gut stool | place: China | collected 2011
AAGCCTCCGCAATGAGTTTGCCTACGTTACCACGGATAACATTCATAAATACGTCTCGGCTATAGCTTGTTCCCTCTTGGTTTTTATAAATCGTATATAGACCAGACACGCGTTCAAAGGAACGAGGTGTAGCATCGATATCATCTTCGTGACGTTGATTTAAATATTCTGGATAGGAAGAAATAAATTCAATAACCTTTTCTTCAATGCCTGCACCAATAGCCCAATCAATCCATTGCATATAATCAGCATTCATGTAAAGCCATACGAAACGGTTTTGTTGTGCCGGGTCCATGTCGATAGTTTGGTAGTCAAAAGAATCCTCAGGGTTCATAGCTGCGATAATGCGCACTTGATCACTTAAGGAGAAACCATTGATTTCACGGTTTAAGATAAGGTTCATCAACTCTTGTTGCACCGCATGTTCCGCACGGTTAATTTCGTCGATAAACAACAATACTTGACGCCCTTTATCTACGGCTTTTGCCACATGTTCCAATGTATGATGCACAGCGTATACTGTAGTTTTCACATCCCGTGTATTGCCATGACCATCCGTATGCGTCACCGTTTCTACAGTAGGCAATCCACCGATTTCACCTTCTTTTAAGAGGTTTCCGTCAATAGTTACTAATTCCCAATTATGTACCTCTGCAACGCGTGATGCGAGAGAGGTTTTACCAATACCAGTCTCACCGACGAGCAAGGGCACTTGATTAGCAGCAAGCACTAATTCAACGCTTGCCATTGTATCTATAAAGTTCATTACATCTCCATTCTAATATTTCAAATATTCGCCTACTGCGATTTTCTTAACAGTTCTAGTACCATACATATCAATAAGTGACAATATATCAATAGGCCATTTTGATTGACGTCCACCGATAGCTTTATTGTTGATCAATTCACGAATATAGTCCTCATCAACTGTTTCACTAGAGATAGCGCTAATGATGATAGATTTAATTTCGTCCACAGGGCGAGCACTACACTTAGGTATATAACCGGCAATAGCCGCACTTACCTTAAATAGATGCAAGGCCAAGTCCTTAGTGAGGGTTGTAATCTGCCGCATTGCCTGTGGATCTTGCTTTACTGCTGCTTCTAGTACAGCTACGCTAGGCTCATCAATGTAGCGCAAGGCTAAGTAACTCTCTTGCACGGCTTGTAACTGCACAACCTCGCTTGGAGCCTTGATATATTGTAAGGCATCATAATTCGCCTTCACCGCTTCTAATTGCAATTCTTCAGATGGGTTTGCAATATAGCGAATAGCCCAGCCTGATTGAGCTAACGCGCTTTGAATTAATGTATCAGACGGATCGCTGATGTATTCTAAAACCGCCCAATCTTTTTCCACTAAGGCTTTTAACAATTCTTCTGTAGGATTTTTAACGAATTGTATAGCTCGTGGTGCTTGTGAAAGCGCTGTTTCAATAACCTTTTGAGTAGGTTCTTTAATATATTGTAACAGCATGCCGTTTTGCCCCACACATGTAAGTTGCATTGCTTCCGTAGGATTTGGAATATTACGGATTCCATGTGGGTTATTGATCAGCGCCGCTATATATTGTTCCTCTGTCATAATAACCTTCATTTCTATATAAAAAGGCCATACGAATACGTATGGCCTATACTGAATTCTATTCTTATTATATCATATTTTTTCGATGTAGTTATATGTCTTTCGTATACATACTACTCCGTTAATGCATCTAAATCAGAATTATTCCCAATGACTAATAATTTATCATCTTCACCGAGAATGGTAATCGGGTTTGGTGGAACTTCTAAATCCTCACCGCGTCTTATGCCTACTGCATTAAGATTATATTTCTCACGCAGATTGGAGTCCTTTAAATTAGCCCCCACCAAGAATGACGGTACTTTAACTTCTATGAGACTAATATTTTTAGATAGTTGCAAATAATCCATTACATGATCTCTAGTTAAAAATTGTACAAGGCGTAATGCCATATCATATTCAGGGTAAATCACTTGATCTACACCTATTTTATGAAGCATTTTACCTTGTATATTATTTTCAGCCTTAGCCACAATTTTAGGTGCATCTAATTCTTTAAGAAGCATAGCTGTCATTAAATTAGCTTGAAGATTTCCACCTATAGCCACAATAACCATATCAAACTGGCTTAGCGCCAATGCTTTGATTGCCTCTTCATCAGTTGTATCTGCAACTATAGCATGTGTTATAAATGGTGAAATTTTCTGTACAACTTCTGGATCAATATCTACACCTAATACCTCATGATCCATGGAAGCTAACATCTTGGCAACAGTGCCACCAAATTGACCAAGACCTATTACTGCTATCGTTTTATGTTTCATATATGCCCCCTTTTATATTCAATCTAATCTGTTTTTATAACAATACACGCTCTTCTGCATAGCTAATTGGTTTAGTCGGTGCCGTTCTTAACGCCCAAGTACCAATAACAGTCATAACCCCTACACGACCCGTAAACATGACAAGCATCAACACCCATTTACTACTTTCAGATAAATCAGGTGTAATACCCGTTGTAAGACCTACGGTCCCAAAGGCAGAAGTTACCTCAAAAAGCAGTCGAATAAAGTCATATGGCTCATCCCAAGCCAAATAACAAGTAGCAAGCAAAACAAGAAGGATCGATAAAAAGATTATCCCATTTGCCTTAAGTACAGTAACCAACGATATGCGACGTTCAAAAACCTCTGTATCAGGACGGTTATTAAATAATGTACGCGATGCTAGAAAAGCGACAGCAATGGTACTAATCTTAACACCGCCCCCTGTGGAGTTTGGACCTGCCCCAATAAACATAAAAATGATGGTAATAAACAAGGTAATTGGATGTAAATCATTATAATCTACAGTAGCAATACCTGCTGTACGAGGTGTAATCGATTGAAATAGAGAGGCCATGACCTTGTTCCATATAGGTAAAGGACCAAAAGTGTTGGGATTCGTCCACTCAACCCCCAAGAAAATAATCGTCCCTAAAAGGATGAGCGCCGTTGTACCAACTAACATGATTTTTGTATGTAGTTTTAAATCTACAAAACGTCGTAGCTTGCGATGCGACCAAATATCAAAAGTTGCGAGATAACCAAAACCACCTATTACAATAAGGGCCATTGTATTCATATTAAATAATACATCTCCCACCATGGCATAAGGTAGATCATTATCAAAGAATATAAATCCTGCGTTACAAAAGCTGGAAATAGATTGCATAATCCCCGTATATAAAGCAGCATCACCAATATAGGGATATAGCTGAATGGTATAGATAATACCACCAATAATTTCAACACAGAAGGTATAAATAGTTAGTTTCTTCGTAATATGTAGAAGCCCTTTCATGCCATCTTGCCCTACATCCTCTGACAAAAGCACGCGATTTTTTAGACCTACCCGTCGCCCTAATACTAGAGCAATAATAGTGGTAAACGAAACAATCCCCAATCCACCTAATTGGATAAGGATTACCATGACGATTTTGCCAAACAAGGACCAATGATAATAGGTATCTACTGTCGTCAAGCCTGTTACAGAAACACAAGATACTGCGGTAAAAGCTGCATCCACAAGCGTTGTACTATTGCTTTGAGCATTTGATATGGGCAACATAAGTAATATCGTCCCTATAGTCATGGCAGCCAAAAAGCTAAGGGCTAATAGACGATAAGGATTTTGTTGCATATATTGCTGAACTTGATTTTTTGAAATATTTTGCCACATAACCGTAGTCCTATCCTATAAGTTCCTGCACTGACTGTAACGTTGGGAGTGGACTTCGCCCGCCTATGCCTTGTGTATTTAAAGAAGCTACCGCAGATGCAAAAATAGCGGCCTTCTCTAAATCGGAGTGCGCACAATGTTTGATCAACTCTACAGCACGTATAGATGCACCGTGAGACTTACTCGTTGAAATCGTTTCTTGCCCCTTCATATGATTAATTATATGTGCTAAATTAGCTAAAAAAGCACCATGAAAGCTATCCCCTGCCCCCGTAGTATCTACTATACTTTTCTGCGGGAATGGCTCACAACGATACGCTGTACCATCAGGCCATACAAAATAGCTACCATTAGCCCCATCCGTAACACCTGCAATTAAAGCACCACGGTCATGAATGATACGACAAGCATCTTCTAAATTAGTTGCGCCCGTATATTTTTCAGCATAGTCTCGAGCTACGATAACGATGTGACTGGCTGCTGTAATAGGCTTCATGTCTTCATCGTAACGCTGAGCACCACCATCTAAAGAAATGATAGTCCCTGTCTCTTTCGCTACAGCCATAGCAGAACGCATGAGTTGGCGATGTCGACCATTAATATGCAAAATATAAGCGTCTTCTATCAATTGCTTATGAACCTCTAAAAAATCGGGCTCAGTTGCAGTAGATCGTTCAAAAAATACAGCACGCTCACCAGTGCTTTGTTTTACAAGAATTGTGGCAACACCACTCTTAGCACCTCTTTCAACTTGAATTGCATTTGTATTAACATTGTATTTTTCAAAGTCATCTAATATGTGACGACCTACCATATCGTCACCGATACTATCAATCATAGCCGTACAAGCACCATATTTTCCGGCCACCGCTAGTGCTGTAGCCACTGGTCCACCACCATCGGTAGTAGACGATACGACTTGCTGTACCTCACGGCCCGTTGGATAATGATCCACAACTATAAAACGGTCTAATGTACTAGCACCGATGCCTACGATATCTATATTTTTTTGAGGAAATGTACTCATACTAACCTCCTAAACCTTTTATTAGCTATACAAGCCATATCACTTCACATCTTATAGATTCACTATCTTACTTATGGGTTTATGACTTTAACAACAATTTGTTTTTTATTGTCCTTATAGACTTATACATCTATTCTTATACATCTATTGTTATACTTTTTAAAGTCATGTAAGTCTTATACCTACAGAATACCTTTCGCTCTATAAAAAGTAAACCCCAGACCGAAGTCTGGGGCTACTTTGTACTACAGAGAGCACGTATATGTCACGTAATATGTCTTGTATATTATATGTTGGTTATTGGAAGAGGTTGTTAGAATTGAGGTGTAACATAACAGTTTAAGACATCATACGCTCCATCATATATTCAATCTCATCAGCACTCAAATTGTACATAGCTAGTACCATTCGTTCTGCTGCTTCCCCAGAAGCACCGCTCTTTGCAATTTCAGCTTTCGCCTTAGCAATGAGAGCTTCTTTACGTTGGGCTTCAGAATCTTCATCAGTTGGCACAGAAATATTAGCTTTACCTTGACCAATGCCACGTACCTCTTGATTAGGATTGTCTTTAGAAGTTGTTTTTGTATCTTGTGCTGCTACTGCTTCTATAGCGAAGGAATTCTTACCAGTCATGATATATTCAACAGCTTCTAATGTACTTTGTGTAAGATTTACAGTCCAGAATTCACCTGCTGCAGTCAATTTATAAAGTAAACCATTATAGGCAACAAGACCGCGTTTTTCCCATAATTTATAGAGCCAGTTCAATTCATCTAGTCTTGAATCCAGTTTTACTAAACTCATAATATTGAGGAACCCTTGTTCTAATTGACTTACTACTTGGTTTACGATAGGTTGTAAATCACTTTGTTTCATAAGGGCCATAAATGGTTTTTCACCGCGGGTAACCATATCTTCGTATGGTTTTAATGCACGATGTAACATCATACCATAACCGTCGACGTTACCACCTGCACCACTGCCAAATGGGAACATTGAAACGCCCGATTTAGCTAAAGTGTTATACAAGCTACGTTCACGATTATTAGCACTCCAGTGAGCGGCACTCAATCGACGATAGGAGCGTTCATCAAGGTATTTACGACCGAATTCAAACATCTCACCTTGCATCGCAGTTGTGGCTGCAGCTGGAACTTTGCCGTTTGCAATGTCTTTATTGAGATCACTACCATCAAATACATTTAATTGATATAGATCCGCACCATCTACGCCAGAACTTACCAAATCTGCTAAGTCTTGTTCCCAAACCTCCATAGTTTGACCAGGCAAACCATAGATCAAGTCAATAACAACAGAGCATTGACCATAAGCTTTCAAGGCAGATAAACGTTCTAATACGGTTTCTTTCGTATCTAAACGTCCTACCATTTGACGTACTTCTGTATTGAAAGATTGTACACCGATGGACATACGGTTAACACCGTTTGCCATCCAAACTTCAAGATTTTCAGGAATTAAATCGTGAATACGACCTTCTAAGGTAAGTTCGTAATCATTTGCCAATGGCAAGTACGCTTTAATCGCTTTAAGCAATCTTTCAGAATTTGTAGGTGATAAAGATGTTGGTGTGCCACCGCCGATAAACAAGGCATGGATTAAGCCATCTTTTAATCTCGGACGCTCACTAGCGAGCTTTAATTCACTGATAAGACCATCAATATATTGGTCTTCAACACTTTGACTCGTACCGTTTTGGAAGAATCCACAATATGTGCATTTTGTCTTACAAAACGGAATATGAATGTAAGCGCATTGCATTTCGCCCTTTTTAGGTGTGCCATTCATTAAGGTATCCCAAACAGCTTGTGTTTCCTTTGGAGAAACCAAAATACCATTGAGACCAGCATGAACAACGCGTTTATGAGGAAATGCACCACTCATCGGATTATCGCATTCTAAACCTAGTTGTAGATTGCGTTGTTTCTCCGGAATGGATTCAAAGAAACTTGCTAAACTCATACTCCAATCCCCTTTCAGAAATTAGGCTTGCAACTTTGCAAGTACAGATTTTGTGAATTCTTTTGCATTTGCAAAGTCTTGTTCATCTGGATGCGTTTCAGCCGCTTTATGTAACGCATCGCGTTCAGGACTTTGACCGTGAGCAGATCCAGGTGGGAACATTTTATACATCATTTCGATTACTTTAGGATCGATTTTACCTTGGCATACAAACCCATCTACAAGGGATTCTTTGTTTTGCAACAATGTAGATGCTTTATCGATACTTTCACGAGCGTGATCAGAATCAGCATACATACCCAACGTAGCAAAGAATACGATGTTAGGATTTGTCAAAGTTTCAATCAACTGAGCCGCTTCTTTGTTAGCTGTACCGCGGTCTACCCAGAAACCTACGAACACAGTATCATAATCAGCTAAATTTTCAGGTGCATCTTTTACAGGGACGCAAGGTGTACCTTCAGGCATAACGGAAGCCATTGCTTCCGCTACACTTTTAGTATTTCCCGTAAGGGAAGAATATAAAATAATAGATTTCATAATTATCTCCTTTATTACTTAGATATATTTATTCTTCTTCATCTTCGCCATCGGCCTGTACTACAAAGTGTACAGGAACTTCTACTGGTTGTATATCCCCTGTTTCATTTGGATACGGAGTCGCTCGTCGCACTGCATCAAGAGCCGCTTCTACAAATATCTCATCCCCACCACTAGTTGGATATACATCTATTAAATTACCATTAGTATCTAATTTAGCCATTACATTAATTGTAACATCTACGTTCATTTTACGCTTAATAGCCGCATAAGGAATTTGTTTTTGGCTATCTACAGCTGCATAAAAGCCCTCTACATTGAACGCTGCTTTACCTGTACCATGACCATCACCTTCACCAGTACCATCACCTGTACCAGTACCATGGCCTCTACCATCACCAACTCCAGTGCCTTCACCGGTACCATGACCACCGCCAGATCCGCCACCAGATCCAGAGCCGGTGCCACCAACAGCGGAATTATCACCGGATGTATTGCCTTTATTTTCGCTTGCTTTAGCTGCCACATCTACTGCATCAGGGATATCTGTTGCTGTAGATGGTTCAACATTTGCTACAACAGCCTTTGTTCTTGCCGCTACTTCATCTGCTGACAATGGTTTTGGGAACAGATCGGCTCTGTTACCTCCGCCACCACCAGCATGTCCACTGCCACCATCATCGAGCACACTTTGTGTGAGGTCGATTTCATAGGTATCCATTTCTTGAATGGCTGGAACCACTACAAAAAAGATTACAGCAATAAAGAGAGCAATAAGATGAACTACGGCGGATATAATGGCTGCTTTTTTCCATGATATGCCTAGTCCCATAGTTATCCTTTCTGTTCAGCTGCAATAGCTAAGCGTTTAACGCCAGATTGTTTTAACATGTCCATAATCGCTACTACTTGACCATGAGCCGCTCGTTTATCGGCTTGTAAGATAACACTAGCATTAGGGTTTTCTTGGATACGTTGTTTTACCATTGCCTCAGCATCGTCAATGCTCATTGGCTTGTTATCAATCGTAATATGACCCTCTGCATCTAATGTTAGAACCACTGGTAATTGAGCCGGTGCAGAAGCACTAGTAGCCTGTGGTAATTGTACAGACAAGGCTTTTTGAGCCACTGTTTGCAAGCTGTTCATCATGAAGAATACCAACAAGAAGAAAATGATATCAATCATTGGAATGATCATGAATTCCGGCTTAGTTTTCATACGAAAGCTTTGCAAGTTCATAACTATTTCCACCCTTCTCGTTTAGCTGTAACTATATTTACACACATATTTTCAATTTGGTTAATAATGGAGTCCAAACGATGACTAAAAATTGTGTAAACGATAAATGCCATTATGGCCACACATAAGCCAGATGCTGTCGCGATAAGCGCCTCACCTACACCACCAGTAATGGCAGATGCACCCGCACCGGAGTCAAGGATACTGAAAGAGCCAATCATACCTGTTACTGTACCAAGCAAGCCCAATAATGGAGAAATTGTAACTGTTGCACTTAAGTAGTCCATATATTTTCGGAAACCAACTGCATCAACCCCCATTTGATCAGCAAAAGCGGTCTTCATTGCTTCTTCGCTAGAATCATTTTTTAAACCTGCTTCCGCAATACGACTTGCAATAGAAGGGTTCTCTTTAATTACTTTATCAATTTCATCCCAACGTTGTAATTTTGCGAATTCATTTACGGCATGAGTTACAACAAATGTTTTACCAGCATATTTGCGATAGTAGAAAGCTCGTTCTGCAGCGATAGCGATAACCATGAAAGACAAGAGTAACAATGGATACATTACATACCCGCCACTATGAAATAAGTGAATGACATAATTTAAATTTTCCATATTAGTAACCTTTCTGCCTGTTTACAGACTGAGCATTAGAACCTATAGGTTCCTTGAATTCGTGTATAATCGCCTAACTTAAAGCTTTCACTACCATATAAAGTGTCTCGTTTATTAGTGCCCTTCGCATCGAAAGTATAGAATGCTTCAAGGAGCAAGTCCTTGCGCGGTACATAGCCGGCACCAAATGTAAAGCTGCGAACACCATCTAAATAACGATCAGGTACTGCACCCGTACCATTACCACCGAAGAAGGAGCCATGTTCAAAGTATTTGTAATCGATGAACGCATTCCAAGATTTCGGAACATCTAAATCAGCACGTCCAATATCTAAACGAGCCATCCAGAAGTGTGGTGTGCCGCCCATTTGATGACCTTTTAGAGTAAAGTCTGCTGTGCCACGTTCATGTTGATATACGGTATTACCATTGAGGTAACGTCCTAAGTTAGAACGGTTTTGACCATAATCAACTGTAACAGCTGCATTAGCACCAAGTTGATACTTAGCACCGATACCAAATACATGAGCTACATTGGAGAAGCTATATTCATCATTACCGTTGCCATTTGCATTGAGGTATGTATGAGTTTTACCGCCAAAGGATCGTAAATACCAGGCTTGCAAACCAAGACGAGAACCTATTTGTTTCTTGTATTGAACAAAGGCTGCTTTATCAATAGCTGGCACAGTATCTTTTTCAAGAACTACACCTTCTGTTCTGATCAAGTTGCCAATGACCTTACCGATTGCTTCGCGTGGTAATTTATTTTCAGACTCTGCATCATGTACAACTTTTTCAAGATTATACATATAGTTAAACAATGCATTAGGCATACCCCAACCATAGTAAGAACCACCTTCGCCATAATCACCAGAGGACATGGTGAAGTTCTTTTTGTAAATGGCATCTTTAGCATCATAATCACTAAATACGTATTTACCACTATCATATTTATAAGTCTTAGCCCCTAAGAAACCAGTAAATTCGTAATCACTAGATGGTTGACCATAGTAATCATAAGATTTCTTAAATGTACCATCAGCTTGTTTCACCCAAACTTCGTCAAGCCCACTATTGTTATAATTACTCCAGTTATCTTTTGCATTATATTTGGCAATTTCTGTAATCGATTGATTAATCTCAGCTGCATGTTTATCAACATACTCTTTAGGATTTAGCAAGGCTTCTTTATTATCAGAGGATACGATAAGACCTTTTGCCTTTTCTTTCATAGATTCAGGGTACAATGGGGAATTTACGTTATACATAATGTCGCCTGTTTTATACAGTTTTTCCCCTGTTTTCTTATTGGTGATTTCATACATTGCATACCCACCAGATGGGATATCAAGGGAGAATTTAGTCCCTGCCATATCTGTAGGATATGCTTTTGTAAGAATATCTTGTAATCGACCCATAATTTGAGCTTGTTTTTTCTGAGTTTCAGCTAATTTAGCATTAGCCTTTTCAATTTCTTGATCACGGTTCGGATTACTCCATCTTAAGTCTAAGCTTTCTTTATAAGCTTCGTATTCAGCTTGCAAGTCTTTGATCTGTTGATAGAAGTAGAGGCTATCTGTCTTACCTTTGTAGGTGGAGTTATAAATACCAGTTGGACTATCTGGAGCTGCCGGATCTGTTGAGGTCTTCTTCTCACCATCAGAACCGGTTTTAGTAGCACTCTCAATATCATATGGATAATCATCACGATTAATACCAATCAATTCAGCTGCTGTTGGTGGTCTAAAGATAACTTTGTGCACTGCATGAGTATATGCAGAATCAGTGATACCTGTACTATGTTTGAAAGTACCAACACCAATACGAACTTGAGAATCATGGCCATTCCAAACAGCACGAACGCCGTCATAAGATTGACCAAACCAGTAGCCACTAGCACCCATAGACTCAGTTAAACGCCCTACAGATACGTCCCATTTCTTAACGCGTCTTGTAAGATTAACTGTATCAAGTCGTTGATGGTTGAGACCTTTGGAATCAGATTTTGTCCAGCTTGTATCTACTCCACTCATACCACTCATACTGCCAATACCCTTGAGGTTTGTGAACTCATTAAGCCGAGCATCAAAGCCAAGGCGTAAGCGTTGTTCAAAACTATGACGATTAGCATCGTACATATTGGCTTTTGCAGAACCGATGGCAGAGTTTGCTCTAAATGGAGATTGCGGTCTATTAGAACCATCATGTGCCATCCAACGTGCTCTATAGTCGCCAACCATTGTAATACCACGTTCTTTAGTGGTATCGAAATCAGAACGAATAAAGTCAGTTAAACGAACTACATCAGCTACGTTTTGTACACCAGATTCAGAGTTTACCACTTCACCATTAGCTACATTAGCACCTGTAACATTCGCACCATCTTTAGTTTTCCCGATAGCCGTAGTTTTGCTGCTATCGCCACCACCAAATTTAAGGTTAACACCCATGCGATATACACGCTCTTGAGTAGCACGATCATCATCGCGATGGTTAAAGATATTGTTGATACCGAAATACATCATGGCATTTTTATTGAAACGTTTTTGAATCATTACATTCCAAATGCCAAATGTTTTCTTTTCATACATTTGTTTCTTATAAACGCCTGCATCACCAGACAAGATATCTGGCCAGTAGTTACCACCGTTATTAAGAGTATTACTATCAAGCATATTAATATAGTAATCACCCCAGATGGAGCCATTCCAACCGGATTTAGGGTTATCATAAGTAATGCCAATATCAACTTTGTGCATTGGTTTATCCAATAATTGACGTGGCATGGATGGATCGCTTTTGTTGATGGCGTGTAAATATGTATAACCTAATTTACCAGACCAATATTTGCCGAATTTTTGTTGTACTTCCGCTTGCAGCCCTGTAATTTCAGCTTTACCAATATTTTTAAAGCTGTAAATCATATCCGGGGCACGTTGGTATTTCGCATCACCCTTAAGATATGGTGCAAAGTCCATAAAATCACCAGTGAAGTATACAGACATATAGTTCTTAATACGGTTATGGAATACACCTACGCGTGCATATGTATTTTTATTTTCACCTTCCAAGCTCATGTCGAAATTGACTGATTTTTCTGGTTTCAAATTAGGATTGCCAGCCCAATACCAACCGAGTTTTGCTACCCCAATCCCTACAGGGTTAGAAGCGTACATTTCCCAGTTATACCACAATTCGCCCATACCAGGCTCTGTATAACCGGTACCTACATTGGCTTTAAATCTGCGATGTGTATTACCCTTAACGTTATATGTCATCCCCAAGGATGCAGATACGTTAGAACCAAACAAGCTACTATTATCAAAACGCACAATTGGAGACAATGTTAAATTCTTATTAACTTGCCATGTATCAGAAATGTAAGCGTTTATTTTACGAATCGTACCACTACCAGTAGTCAAGCGTTGATCGCGATTACGGTACTCTTCCAAGAAAGCCTTACCATTTAGCTTAGGTGCTTTCTTACGCATTTCTGGATCGTTAGACTCACCATATTTAAAATAGTCGCCTACGATGTTTGCACGATGTGCCGCCATTTCAGGATTTTCCGATTTCAACCGATTTTCCAAAGCATAATATCGCTTCTTAAATTCATCCGTTACGGGTTGATTATTCGGCGATGTGCTTGACCATTCACTAAGTCTGCTTTCCGATAAACCATAATTCACATAATCATCGTACGTAATGCCCGGCTTTTGTGCCTTTGTTTCAGCCCCATAGTATTCATAATCCATATCCCATTGCGGCATTCCGCCACCGGAATTAATGAATTTATAGTCATGGATGTGAGAGTAAACTTTAATACTATTATCGCCTTTACGTCGCACGAGACGATCAAGGCGGTCTACTAACAAGCTTTTATCGTAATCCCATGGATCAATGTACATTGTACTTGTATTAGGAGAACTCTTTAAGCGACTACCAGAGCCTTCTTCACGAGCATAGCTTACGCCGTAGCTAAGCAGATGATTTTTGTTAAGCTGTGTATTCGCATTAGCTCGAATATCTAATTGACGATGATCGATGTTATCGATATAACGCAACTCATTAGAGCCTTCATAAGCGGAACGACCTGTATAGTTAATGAGCGCTACGTCATTTTCTTTAATACGAGAGTAATTAGTTTCTACAGTCCAGTCACTCTTTCCAGCTCTAGAGGACCATTGCAAGTTAGCTGTATTACGATCTGCCGTACGTTTGAAGTGTTGCTGTGGCTCTAAGTCGGAGTCGGAGTGCTTAACATCGCGCACAAGATCTTCCGTGTAACGATTAAGTCGCAATTCTACCTTATTTTTATCATTTGCCTCGTAGGTTGCTACAAGACCGATATCTGCCGCATCACCATAGTAACGAAGTACATTTGGCTTGAAGTTATGTTTTGCATAATCAAAAGCCATCCCAGAGGCACGACGTTTAACAGATGCTAGAACAGGCATAAGATCTCGTTTACTACCTGATAAACCAACCTTTAACTTGCCCATTTGACCAGAATCGGCACGAATGAAGAAGTTTTGGAATGGAAACACATCGCCATCGCTCTTGCGACGCATGCCTTCAGCATTAAATTGTACAGATGGTTTCTTTTGTGCTTTTTTAGTGATGATATTAACCACACCACCTATAGCATCGGAGCCGTATTTAGCACTGGCCGCACCTTGAATAACTTCAATTCTCTCTACATTCTCTGTACCGATACGTTGTACTTCGTCTGCTGCACCTGAGTACTTATCGAAATCACCTAACACTGGTTGACCATCTACGAGGATGAGAGTGTGACGAGCTTCTGCACCGCGAATGGATACACCCACACGCCCCATAGCATCAACCGTTCTAGATACACCTGTTTGCGTAAAAATAATGTCTTCGACGGACTTCGCCTGTTTCTTTTCAATTTCTTTCTTAGTAATGATTTGCACTTGCTGTGAGTTCAGTTTTGCTCCTTCTTCTGCCCACGTACCGTTGACATGAACAACATCTGTAGTGACAGTCGCATTATCCGCCCAAACCACTAAAGGCGCGCTAAGCCATAAGGCAACTGCACTAGATAGAATTATGGTACGCTTTGTATGTCCCCACCGGGTCATTGTGCCCTCCTAAATTTCTAACTAAACATATGACTTGTATCTCCCACACAAAATTAAAAGATACACTTCACCAACATATAATGACATTGAATATCATTCACATTTTAATGTTAGCAAAGTGTATCTTGCATATCTACTCCGAATAGACCAAAAATATACGTTTTGGACAAATCGGACATAAATTTTTAGAATTTATACGTCATTTGGAAACGAGTATAATTCCCAAGTTTGAAGTTTTCAGATCCATATAAGGTATCTCGTTTATTAATCCCTTTTGCATCAAATGTATAGAATGCTTGTAAAAGAAGATCTTTAGTTGGCACATAGCCACCACCAAAGGTAAAGCTCTTAATACCATCTAAGTAACGGTCAGGAACAGCCTCTGTACCATTGCCACCAAAGAAGGAACCATGGGCAAAGTATTTATAGTCTACATAGGCATTCCAAGAACCAGGTTTATTCATATCAGCACGACCAACATCAAAGCGCAATGCCCAGAAATGAGGTACACCACCTACGTCACGGCCCTTGATATCGAATTGAGATGATCCAACCTTA
>OGFH01000583.1_pt1 | contig 13467 bp, 7 predicted proteins | sample 1570941 | NCBI WGS metagenome assembly OGFH01 (sample SAMEA2582051, study PRJEB24529) | metagenome | biome: Human gut stool | place: China | collected 2011
TACTTCAAGTTCATGTTTTCCCGTATAAGGGCTATAGTGCATGGTCACAAAGATGATAGGTACATCTTGCATACGAGCCAACACAGCGGGACCAGCAGCCGTCAATGTTTCATAACCAAAGAATGGTACAAGAACACCATCATCACCAGGATCCTGATCCATAATAAGGCCTAAAAAAGCACCTTTTTTTAGTTCATTGATCATTTCCCGCACACCAGTTTTATAAGTCACATGTTGGTGCATAATCTGACGATATTCATTGATAAACTTATCGGCATCACCATTCTGTTTCATAGCCACAGAAATCAACGGATATCCTTCAGAAGCAAGAACGCCACCTAAAAGTTCCCAGTTACCACTATGAACAGCGGCTAAGATTGCACCTCGACCATTTTCTAAGGCATCATCTAAGTTCTCTCGATTAATAAACTCCACCATATCTTTGTATGCACCATCCTTAATTTCAGGATAGCGTAATACATCAATAATCATGCGACCAAAGCGTGTAGTACTAGCTTTCGCAATACGTCGAGCTTCTTTACGATCATCTGTAATATTACAGAATAAAATTTGGCCTATCGCTAGGCGCTTGCGTTTAGGTGGCACCACTAACCACGCAATTTCACCAAGCAATGTACCAATAGCATATTGCAAACCTTTAGGTAATAAGCAAATAAAGGCACTAAAGATTTTCATAAACCTATACATGGATTATTAGCTCTCCTTAAGCTGTGCTTTCAAAGCGTCAATTTCTTTTTGTAATTGTTTTACAGTTTTCACCATTTCTGGCAAACGATTCTCGTAAGCAGCCAATTTCAACCACTCTTTATGAGGTCTCATTGGATATCCAGCCATAACAGAATTAGATGGTACATTGCCAGTAATTCCTGTTTTACCTGCAAATTGTACATTATCTCCAATTGTGATATGACCAGTACAGCCTGTTTGTCCTGCAAAGATTACATGGTTACCACATTTTGTACTACCTGCAATCCCAACCTGTGCAATCAAGAAACAATCTTCTCCAATCTCAACATTGTGGCCAAGGTGAACAAGATTGTCAATTTTGGTACCGCGGCGTACCAAGGTAGATCCCATTGTAGCATTGTCGATAGTAGTGCAAGAGCCAATTTCTACATCATCTTCAAGAATAACATTGCCTACTTGAGGAATATGCGTATGAATACCATTTTCTGTGGCAAAACCAAAACCTTCACCACCGATAACTGCTTTAGCACGCAATACAACGCGTTTACCCAAAATACAGTTCTCATGTACGATAGCACCTGCATAGATATCAGAATCTTCCCCAATTCGTACATTATGACCAATATATACATAAGGTCGAATTGTTACATTATCACCGATAACAGCATTATCATTAATAACACAATAGGCACCAATAGCTACATTTTTACCAAGTGTAACATTCTTGCCAATAATAGCTGTACTATGCACTTCACGGGGAACTACAACAGGTGGATGGAATACTTCTAGCACTTGGGCAAATGCAGATTTTGCATTATCCACTACGATTTGCGCCATCGGTGCATTTTTTACTTCCGATTCAACGATAACAGCACCCGCTTGGCATAATGCAATATGTTCAACATATTCACCTATTGCAAAAGTTATGGATTGTTTTACTGCTTGCTCAAAGCTACGTGTCTCAGTAATGACAATAGACTCATCCCCTATAAGTTGACCGCCTACTAAATTTGCGAGTTCCTGTAAAGTTTTTTCCAAGGCAAACTCCTCCCCCGTGGTAATCCTCAATTATTGTGCAGCTTCAGTTGTACTTGTTGCAGCTTGATCTGCTTGTTGTGCATTTTGCTGAGCATCTTGTTGCTCTTGGGCTTTAGCTGCATTTTCAACTTCTTTGATTTGGTCGTCAGAAGCTTTACCCATTTTTGTAATCAAATCATCAGTTACATCAGAGCCACCACCAACAACAGCGCCTTTCTCAATAATAACATCAAGTTTTTTTTCTTTCACAAGTTCATTGATTTTTTGTTCTTGATATTGACGATATTCTTGCGCTTTTGCATTCGCAAAGGCATTTAATTCTTGATTCGCTTGGTTAAATACATTTTGTTTAGATGCTTCATCAGCAGCAGCAATTTTAGCATCTAATTCCGCTTTTTTAGCATTGATTTCTTTAGTAATTTCAATGCCTTTTTCAGTACTGTTTGCCACTTTCACGCTATCAACATAACCAACATTATTAGAACCACAACCACCTAAGATAGCCATAGAAGCTACTAAAGATGCACCTAATACTAAAGATTTAATACGTTTATTCATAATATAACTCCTTATTGAACTCGATAGGACGCCTTCACTGCATCAGTAATATCAAGCCCTTTAATATTACCACCATCATCGATGATGACTAAATCCAAATGTTGTTCCTCTGCAATAATTGCTACGCGCATACGAACATCTTCTAAAATGGCCTCATGAAGCGCACTCACTTCAGCTTCTTTATCTGAAAGCTTTTTTGCCCATGTATCATTCCACTCTTGCGCCACAGGCAGGTTATTATTAGCAATGATGGATTGTGCTTGTTGTTGTACCATGGAGTCTCGTTTCTCAGCTAATTCCTTCTGTAGGGATGCAGCGTATTGATTGAGCTCTTCCTGCCCTTTTTGTTGCATTGGAGCAAGCTCAGCCTGTACCTTTGCTTTAATTGAATCTACATCGAAATCCGATGGTTTTCTCTTAGCTAATAAGTCCTTTAATCTTTCTTCTTTTTTAGCTTTTTCAGCCATAGCCGCTGCTCTTTGTGCATCATCTATATATACACGTGCATCATAGGCATATAAGGCTAGTTGAAGGTTTACGATTTCCAGATCATATTCATTAGTACTAACCTTTAACTCAGCTAAATACTTTTGAGTCAATTCATTGCGCTTCGAATTTAATTGCTGATTTAGTTCATTTTCTTTTGTTGCAATACGAGTTTGCAATTCTACCGTAAGAGCATCTGACAAGGTTGAATCCAGTGCAAGCGTTTTCAACTGTTTATCTTGTGTCTCTGACTTGGCATTTAAGGCTTGTTGTTCAAGTTCATATTGCCGTTGTAAAAGTTCCAGTTCATTTTTGGCTTGTTTATAATCCGCATAGGATGGATTAAACTCTAGTACATCATCAATGCGTACAACACCTATTGACATGCCATCAGGACCCTGTTGGCGATTTGTTACAAAACCATAGGCCCAAACCATAGCACTTATTGCAGCAACGAGAAATATGACTAGTCCTATATATCGTTGTTTCCCGTTCATTGTCGTTCTCCCTTACATAGAACTACAGTTTATTTTTTTGCATCAGTAGCTAGTTTTTTCAATACTTGATCTGTAATATCAACACCACCGTATAGTACAGTGTCTTTAGTCATAACAACGCTAAGACCTTTAGCATCACCAACCGCTTTTGCAGCCTCCATAGCTTTATCTTGAACGGATTTAGCAATTTCTTGATCTTTTTTAGCTAGGTTTTGACGCGCTTCTTCAGCGATTTTTTGTTTAGTAGCATCATCTTGTGCTGCATCAATTTTAGCTTGTGTTTCTTGTTGTAATTGGCTTTGATAGCTCATATATTCTTGAGCTGCAGAGATATAAATTGGATTATCTTGAGACAACATACGAGATGTATCGATAACCCCAATAGTACTAGTCCCACTATTACTACTAGGCGAAGCCATTTGCGTATAAGCTAACGCACCAATACCAATAATAAAAATAGCAGCAATGACGATGGAAAAGATTTTCACATTCGCCTTGTTGTTCATCATTCGCATCATAATAGAGTGCCCTCATTTCTTTAAATCACTGCATCAAAGGATGCCATATAGAGATATTGGTGAAAGCCTCTTTAAAAAGAGGCCTTCACCATATACATTTACTATATTAGAATTGTGTACCGAAGCTGAAGTGGAATTTATTTTTGTGTTTACCCACGCCATAATCAAGTTTAACTGGGCCAATTGGTGTAGTAATACGAACACCAGCACCAACGCCATAGTTAAAGGATTTTTTGCTGTTATACCATGTAACATTTGGTGCATCCCATGCATCACCAATATCACCGAATAACACACCGCTAACTTTCTTAACAATTGGGAAACGGAATTCCAATGTAGCATTGTACATCTTCTTACCACGGAATTGATCATCTTCATAACCACGTAAGGAATCAGCACCGCCCAACGTGAACAATTGGCTATAAGGAGCATCACCTTGGATGAAACCAGCACGTGCACGGAATGCCAATACATTCTTAGCGCCCAATTTCTTGTACATACGAGTTTCAGCTGTGTATTTGTAGAAGTCGAAGTCCCCGCCTAAGCCATGACCAGCCCATTGTGTAGTATAGGAAATACGGCGACCACGAGTTGGTTCATAGATATTATCGCGAGAATCGTATACTTTTTGCCATGTTACGGAGTTAATGCGACCAAAGTTATTTTTTACATAGTTATCAGATGCGAAGTTATAGGAACCATTATCCCAGTTTGTGCCTTTACCCGCATTTTTATCATAACGGAAGCCAGAGCTATCATCATCATCCCATTTATAAGAATCTTTACGGGATTCTAATGTCAAGTAATCACGAGTATATTCCCCAGTTTGACGGCCGAAGGAAATATTGAAACCACGAGATTTCTTATTGTATTCTGCTACTTCATTACCATCTTCATTGTAATCTGTGTATTCATCTTCGCGATTGAAGAAGGAGAAGCCAAGGGATGTACCTTTGCTATCGATCCAAGGTTTCAAGTAGGAGATTTGGTAGTTCTTATATTTTTTCTTACCACCGATTTCCCAGTGAACTTTAAATTTATCGCCAGTACCACGGAAGTTATCTTCACCAAACTCAACGATCCCCATCAATCCATCAGATTTAGAGTACCCAGCACCTAATGTAATGGTACCTGTCTTATGTTCTAATACGTCGATTTCAATAATTACATTATTTGGATCTTGTTCACCTGGCAACATACGAACGTTTACGTCATCAAAGAAACCTAAGTTATATACGCGTTCTACAGAACGACGTACCAAGAATTTATTAAAAGGTTTTCCTTTCTTTTGAACAAATTCACGAGTAATAACTTTATTGCGAGTTTTCTTGTTACCTGCTGGAATGATATCTTCTACGATACCTTCAACAATGTGTATATGAAGTACGCCTTGGTCATCTACACGGATACCATCAACATGTGCTAACATATAGCCATCGCGAGCATATGCAGCATTAATCCCTTGAACTTTTTGCCCTACGGATACAGAGTTAAGAACTTGACCTGGTTGAATATCCATGAACTTAGTCAATACTTCGGAGGAATATACAGTATTACCTTCAAAGGAAACGCCAGTAGTAACTGGATTTACTGTTACGGCAAAGTCCAATTTTACGCCTTCAGGCACGGAAGTAAATACAGGATTTACTTCAGAGAAGTAACCAGTATTACCAAGATTAGTTACATCTTTAAATACTCCATCAACAGATACGGCATCGCCAACTTTTTCAGTTAAAATTGGCAACAAATTTGCTTGCTGTTCAGCTGTAACGCCAGATATAGATAAACCGGTAATCAATTTACCTACGTAAGGATTAACAGATTCAGCACTAGCAGATGTGACATATTGTGCTTCTACTGTTGTAACAGCTTGAGTTTGACCATTTTCAGCAGCCTTATCAAGGTCAGTACCACCAGTAGTTTTAGATACCATTTTTACTTGTTTATCATCAGTTTTTAAAGCAGCATTATTGACTGTAACAGTTCCATCAGAACCTTTTACTACAGTGCCATCACTAGATATAGTCGTATCACCACGAGCAGCTAAGATAGCTGCATCAGTTTCATCTTGTATAGTTGTAGTAGTTGCATCAGCATTATAAACAGCTTGTGTAGTAGCTGCATCATTTGCTGTAGCAGCATTAGTCGTCGTTGTGCTATTTAAATCTGGAGTATAGCCAGCTTGTACCTCAGCAGCAAATACACTGCCTGTCCCCATGACAGCGGTCAACACGGACGCTGCAAGCATACTTTTATAAGCTTTTGGTTTAAACATAAATTCCTCCTAGAACTCATCCCCATAAAGAGTTTACATCTTATTTATAAAGACTAATAAATCTTTATCATTATAGCATAAATTGCTTGGAATGAGTACTATATTAAACAAATTTTATGAAATTAATATGACTAGAATGTGCATACCTAAGGGGTTTACACATTCTAGCCACACTCTTAAAAGCTACGTGTCCAACGACCACCTATATAATTGTTCCCTTTTGATGTATGCCATCCCGTGAACTTAAGGTTTCGTTTAACAGAATATTCTATACCATATTTATTTTGTTTGTTATTAATGCCTTGAGAATAAGTCAACATGACTCTCGGTAATACATATTTACCGATTTCAATATTATAATTACTTGCCGTATCCCTATTGGTTGGCTCATCGGGATCAATTGACCCTGTTGTAATATTGATGCGGTCTAACCCAAGTGTATTTTGTAATGCATCTTGTACATAGCCAAAAGCAAACATTTGAAGCCCTGCTGTAGCCACAGCATTCACATCTTCATTTGTCAAAGTACTACTATTTGAATCTGCACCGCGGCCGAAGGTCAACATGGAAATGATTTGCTTTCTAGACAATGTAGGATTAGAGGACAATGATAAGTCCATATGATCCACTGTCCCTTTTACGCCAAGCATAATAGTGTAATTACTTACATTTGTTTCAGCCTCTAATTGTAAGTTTGGTAAATAAGAGCCACCTACGAAATGGGCATTCCCTTTTGTAATATTAAATACATGGCTCAAATACTTAAACGTGCCATTTCTAACATCGAATTGACCACTAGCAGTTGGATTTTGTAAGGATCCACCAAAATGAACATCGCCACTGATAAACATGTTGTATAAGGTGCGATCATATAAACGTACACCTTTACCCGCATGAACAGTAACATCCACCCCCATATCTTTGGTACTTTCACTAGATTGTAAGGAAAGAGGAATTTTGAATTGAATCTTTTCAAGATTTAAAGTACCAATAAGGGTCGGCAATCCATCTCGGTCAGCAATATAAAGTTCACCATTCAACGGTCCTCTTACATATTCACTGCGAACCTCTAAGTCTTCTAGCTGAACTGCCGCCTTGTAATTAGTAAGAGTATGTCCAGACCAATTTACTTTAGCAGCCAAACCAGCTGAGCCTTTGCCCATATTAATACGGGATTGGAAATCACCTTGTTGACCAGAGAAAATTAAGTCACCATCAATACCAGTAATTTGATTTTCTACACTTGCCAATTTCATCGTACCATTACGTACCGATACAGTACCATATGCTTCAGGCTGATCAATAGTGCCTGTAATGTGAACCGTGCCTTTTAACGGACCTGTTGCCTCCTTAACACTAGTTGTAAGAAGAGGGATAACAGCCATATTGGCTTCGTTAAAATCAATAGTTACATCCATAGATTTGCTATCATTTGCTGGAATATACCCAGATGTAAAGATTGCGGCTAATGGAATCTTACCATAGACACTTAGCTTATACCCACTTTTGGCACCTTGAATTCGTTGAATCTGAATAACTTGATCTTGCATTGTAGCCAATACAAAACCTTCATCAATACCAACACCATTAAAGGACCCCGACTCTATAGCACTGGATAATTCTACTTTAGGATTCTTAGTTTCTCCAGTGATATTCACAACACCAGTCACCCAACCAGTAGCTTGAATATCCTTACCCATAAGTGGCAAGAACGGTACTATATCAACATCCTTTAATGCAACCTGTAAATCTGCTTGACCATCAAGATCCATCGTACCGCCTATTGCAATAAGACCATCCCCAACAGGTAGTTTCAAAGTTGTAACTTTGAATTTACGATTAGCAAAACTTGCATTGATAGTTGCATCACCAACAATTTTTTCATCAATACTTACATCATTAATCTTGCCTGTTACATTAACACTTGGATTGTCGCGTGTACCTCCAATTTCAACAGAACCATTTAATTTACCATCAATATGTTCGTTGGACCGGTCTAGCAAGGTTAGCAAATTCTTTACGCTACCATTAGTAACATCTAATACACCAAATAGTTGTCTACTGTCATCAAACTTCATACCACCTTTAACAGCATAGCGACCACCATCGGCTTCAGCAAAGGTGAAATCTTGTACATTTACAACCGATTTATCTGCATAAACACGACCATGAATATCGTTCAATAATTCTCCATTAACTGATAAGGCATCAGATGAAATATAGCCATTGAATTGAGGGTTATCCATAGATCCAGTAATTTGCCCTCGACCAGATACCAACCCATCAACTTTGTAACCCGTATTAATGAGCAATCTGCCCATATCAATATTTTTACCTTCAAAATCAACATTAATTACTTCTTTAGATACTGTACCTCCACCTGTGATAGTTGCACCATAACCTTCAATATCAAATCTATAAAGCTCTAATGTATCATTCTGATAGTTATATTTTGCAAATGCATTGGTCACGAGTTTTCCATAAGCAGAACCATCCCACAAATGAGCACGACCTTCTATAATCGGATTTGCAGCCGTTCCTGTAATATGATTGTCCGTTTCAAACCAACCCGTAATAGGAACATCTGTAACAGTACGAATCACATTTTCAATACGAGCAGCCCGAGCCCTAGCATTTAAATCTAACGCATCCGTATCAAGATTATACCAACCATTAACATCATAGCCCCCATCGCCATCACCAATATGTCCGTTGATAATAGTGAGAATATGGTTATCTAGCTTAATATCACCATGGATATTATTGAATCGAGCCCCTTTATAATGTACCTCTTGACCCCATACAGTGCCCGTTACATTTGGATTATCTACTATGCCTTTTATCGCAAAAGAAGTATTTAAGGTGCCATCAACATCTTGACCAATAATAGGACTTAATGCGGTCAACGGCAATGCATTACCTGAAATAGTGGCATCTACGTTACCATTCTGGATATAGCCATACCCGCTAAGCGTCCCATCCCCCATAGTACCTACAACGGTTATATTTGTACGATTATCAGCATGCGTAAAGTTAGCTTTTACAGTATCAACCACAACACCGTGAATACCTATTTGGCGACCTTCAACAGCGCCTACGGCATCTGTAACTTGATTATTTTTTCCTAAAATACGAATCTCACCATCGATATTGCCTGTAATCGGTGTGGTCATATCTTTTGTGAAAGTGCCTAAAGGTAAATCTTGAGTATTTATAATAGCATCAAAATCCCCTGTATCAGCTACATATTGACCCTTAACCTTTGCGCTACCTTCACCTATAGACAGGCGCGCATCATCAGTACGAACTAAACCGTTATCATATACGATATTCCCTTGTAAACGATCAATATAGTAACCTTTATAAGAAATACCATCACTAGCAATCGTTGCATCTACACGAGGGGCTACTGTCGTACCACCAATATGTGCACGTCCACCTACAATGCCAGTAACACCGACATCTGTTATCGCTTCTAAAGCTACTTTATCGGCCACAACATTAAGATTTAAATACTCTTCCTCTTTACCCAGTGTAACTAATCCATTGATCTTTGCTACTTGATCATTTACCCGCCAAGAACTACGACTAATAACGATTTGATCATTATTAAGCATAATACGCCCCGTGCCATCGGTAATATTATAAATTGTATTACCCCGTTTATAAGTGCCTGTTAAGCCTTTAAAGCCTACATTACCACTCATGATGTATTTGCCATCTTCACTTTTAAGATTCAAATGTACATCTTGTAATTTACCACTCGTTACAGATAATTCCTTACGAAGTGGAACAAAACTCATAATACCAGCAGTATCAATTTCATCAACTTGTACAAAGAGATCAAAATTAGATACATTGTTCATATCAATTTTGCCATTCATGGTAATTGCGGAACCGTCTACATCAGCAGTAAAGGCGCCTTTAGACATGCCACTCATATTAAGCACCATCGTCCCATCAAGATTTTCTACATTTCTCTTTATTCCATCTTTAGTACGTAGAGCTACGCGACCATCATTAATAGTCACAGAACCATCAAAAGTACCCGACCTATTTGGATCGGATGGTTTTACTAACTTAGTTATACTCCACGACCCATCAGCTAATTGCCATATATGAAAATCTGGCGCCTCAACGATTACACTAGAAATAGCCGTAGCCCCTGATGTGTTGCCACCAATAATATTCGGTAAAGAAGATAGTTTAACTCCTACAGCTACCTCTTGAGCAGTTCCAACTAAATGTCTATCTCTATCTTTGATAGTTACATCTGTTAGAACAATATCACCATTCCAATTAATTCGGAGAGAATCATAGTCTATAGATCCGTTTATGACATTATTTAGTTGTTCTTTAACTATAGGTGCTATGTAAGTTTGAGCCATAGGATTGATGCTGGCGCCAACAATACCAGATAAACCTAAAATCGCTGCACCTATAAGGCACCACTTTTTACGGGTCATAATGATCTCCCATACACATTATGAATAATATAAATATATATACTAATCTTACCACAGACACAGTAATAACTATAGTATTTTCAGGGTAAATTTTATAAAACATATCAATAACACACATTATCTATAATGCCCACTACAAGAAAAAAGACGACCGAAGTCGTCTTTTTAAGGATCATATTATTGATTGCCGCCTAGTTTTGCCAATTGTTCAACAGCGCCACTATTAGCGATAACTTCAGCACCTTGACCTACAGATGTAGACAATGGAACGCCTGTTAATTGTTCAAGAGCCGCAATGCTAATATTGTAATTATAAAGAGCTTCTACATAGTTATTACGAGCTGTTGTCAACTTAGTTTCTGCATCAAGTACATCAAGGTTCGTACCAACACCTGCACGGTAACGAAGCGTAGCAATACGGAAACTTTCTTGACCTTGTGCGACTGCAGTTTGTGTACTTTGAATTGTTTGTTCTGCAGATCGTAAATTCAAGTATGCTTTTTGTACGGCTAATAATACAGCATCAACAGTAGCTAAATTAGCTTCTTTAGCTTGTTCAAGTTGTGCATTAGCTTTTTTAATAGCATTTTGTGTAGCGCCGCCGTCCCATAAACTCCAGGATGCAGTAGCACCTACACTCCAAGATTTTGTACTTGTTCCAAAGTAACCATCTGGATCACCATAGCCACGACCAGCTTTTACAGCTACAGTCGGCAAATAACCCGCCTTAGCAGATTTTACAGCTTCTTCTGCAGATTTTACATCAAGAGCCGATTTAACAAGAGCGGAACGATGAAGCATAGCATATGCTTTCGCTTGCTCCAAGGTTACATTATATGGTTTATATTGTAAATCACGCTCTGCTGTAGTGATAGCTGTTTGTGCAGGGTATGCAATAACTTGATTTAAGTTCGCCTCTGCTAAATTTGCAGCATTTTGCGCTTTTACAAGAGATGTTTGAGAATCATCAAGATTTGTTTTAGCGGCCAATACATCAGAGCTCGCCACTAAACCAACATTATACTGTGCCTCTACATTGGTTACATGACCTTGATAATCTTTAACAGCTTGTTGTGCTACATCTACCATATTGCGGCTCATAATCAATGTATAATAACCGTTAAGAGCATCATATTTTGCTTGTTGTAAAGCCTCTTCATAGCTAGCACCAGTACCTTCACGAGTATAACGTGCAGAATCAATGCTCGCATCAAGTTGTGGATTGAATACAGGCGCACTAATGGAGAAGTTATGACTACCAGATTTGCCACTACCTGTGTCACCGCCCGTTTTTTGAGCACTCCAACCATAACTAACACTTGGATTCTTACCAGCTGCTACTTGGCTTACTGCAGATTTAGCAGCTTCATAACCCCATTTAGTTTGCTTAGCTGTACGATTATTAGCTAACGCTAAATCAACCGTACGGGCTTCGTTTAAAGCTAATGTACGTTCATAGGTTTTACTGTCTAAAACAGATTTTTCTGCTAATTGCTTTTGTGTTAATTGAATAGCTTCTTTTTGATATTTGCTTAATTGGTCTCCGTTGTTAACGGATGTAGTTACTACATCAGCGGCGAATGCACCAGTAGTAACTAAAGAAAGCATTACACCTAAGGAAAGAACCTTTTTATTCATAATATGTACCTCCATACTCATATAGAGTAAATGTGTTAGTCATTAGAATACTTGTTTAATACCGAAATAGGTACCTCCATTCGTAGAACTGAACGGTCTGGTCATTTGAATAACGCCATAGGTATCTTTATGCAAACGTATATCACTACGAATACGATATTTACGATGATTAAGGTCATATAGCGCGGCTGATAAGGACACAGGACCACGGAGGTTATAATCCACCCCAAGACCCAATTCACTTTCAAAAATACCACCACGCACCAACCATTTAGAACTAATAAATCGACCTGCATTCAGATCAAAAGTAGTATCATCACCCATATTAGAAAGGCCAATTTCAGCCAGCCCTTTATTGTTAAAGGCACGTACTCTACCATTAACACGGAATTCATTATCCGTTGTGTTATACAACAAATCTACAGATGGTTCAATCTTGGTAAATGACTTTTTTTCAGTCATACCAACCTCTACACTATTTCCATTTACATCCGTTTGGTACGCCTTTCCGCCCATCAGTTTATTGATGCGAGCTGAAATCTGTGCCGTATTATGTAAAGTCTCTTTAATATTTTCTTGTGCCTTAGGATCTATTACAGTTGATTCCATGGTACGAGCCATATTATCTACACGATCAGTAGTTTGTTTTAAATTAGTTAAAATAGCACGCATATCATTGCCTGCATTACCATCAGCATTAAATTGCTGTGCTGCTTGATTTAGTTGCGCCGTTACATCCGCCATATTTTGTGTAATAGCTACCGCATTATCAGCCATCACCGCTGTAGATTGCAAGGAATATTTAAGTGCACTTTGAGTTGCAGGATCACCAATAATACTATTAATAGACTGTAGCATCTTCTCAGTACCATCCATTAATTTTTGTGCACTCTGCATGGCCTTATCCACAGCATCAACTCCTTCACCTTTAACGGAGTGACCATCCTGTAAATATACTTTAGACTGTCCTGGTGAAATTTGAATAAATTTATCACCTAAAAAACCATCTGATCCCAATGTGAACGTAGAATCACTTGGAATTTGTGTTTTTTCATCAAGCTTCATTTTTACTACAACACCATGCGGAGTAATCTCGATATCAGAGACATTACCGATGGCCACACCTGAATATTTAACTTGATTGCCATTTTTTAGACCATTAACTTGAGCAAAATCACCAGTAATTGTCATTTGCGGCTTAGCCCATATATCAATGCGGCCTACAAACAGTATGCCCGCAATAAATAATGCTATACCTATTATCGTGAAAGCCCCTACCTTGG
>OGFH01000584.1_pt1 | contig 13431 bp, 10 predicted proteins | sample 1570941 | NCBI WGS metagenome assembly OGFH01 (sample SAMEA2582051, study PRJEB24529) | metagenome | biome: Human gut stool | place: China | collected 2011
TTTGTTCGCAGCGAAGATAGAGATTTCAATTATGAGCCAATTTTTGACTGCTTACTTATAGATAGTGGAATACTTGTATGCCCACATACCATTAAAAAAATGGCAATGCCTTTAGTAAGATCTATCCAATCAATTCGAATATTGTTCATGTTTAATTTTTTACTTTCGTTTTATTATTCTTCGAATAAATAAACAAAACAGACTGTAAATTCCTATTTTGTTTAAAATAGCAAGTAAACTATGAATCTTATACTTATATGAAAGTAAATCTATTTTTGATATGTGTTCATTATTTTTGATGGGATTACTTGAATCATATAAATAGATTCCTTCACCTTCATTATTCATAATTACATTTAGCTCAATTGGTCTAAGTTCTAATGCAAATTTTTTAACTATTTGATAATTCATTTTTTTTGTAGTTAATATGTAGCGTTTATTCTCGAATTTTTTCAAATTATCAGAAAGATCTAATATAAGATCGGCTTCTGATATTTGAAGAGTTTCATATAGGCATCTGTTTTCATTATATGAATCGTAGTTAACCCCGTTAGGGAAAGTAGGGAAACGATATGTATTTTCTTGCTTACTCCATTTTAGTGGAGATTGGAATACAAATAAATTTGTAGTAACATGTGTACCTTTATCTGCACAATTAGTGCTATATGAAGAATATGGATATACGAAGTATTTATTTTGGTCTATGCAATAGGCTATATGATATTTGAGCCAAGATTTTTCCCCCCACTCTTTAAAGCAATATATATTATTTATACAGGCTAGTTTATTATGCTTAGTTTGTTCGTACCAATTATAAAATCTTCTCCAGGAATCTCTCATCCAAACTTGTCCCCATGACATAGCTATTTGCATAAAATATACATCATATTCTGATTTTAAAGCATCAAAAGGTTCAAAAGTTTGATAGTTAAATGGATAGTTATATAGAGATATTCCAGCAATATTATTATCATTACAATAAAATTTGGTAGCAGCAACTGCAAATTTATAAAAACCAGGTGCAACAATTATATCGTCCTCTAAGACGATAACGGCATCATAATAATCTAATAATTGTCCAATAGAAAGTATATGTTTACGTAGTCCCAAATTTTCTTTGTGAGTAATAACTTTTTTTTCACCATATGGCCAAATAAAATCATTGGCATATCGTTCAACTTCATTAGTATTGCTTTTATCAATACTGATAATGAGAGGTGCATTATCAATATCTGCGCATAATAATGAATTCAATAATCGACTTAATGATTTTACTCTATTATATGCGACTGTGACGATAGCTATATTTTCCATGAGGATTCTTTTTATAAAATGAAATATTTTGCTTTTGAAAGTACAATTCAAAAATAAGAAGTATTACAAGGTAAAAGAATGGACCTGTTTCTTGGGTAAAATAGAACATTGTAAAATAAAACATTCCAGCACAATTGATGTAGTTTAACTGAAATGTGATATAATTAGGACTTCTAAAAAAGTGATTGTAAAATTTTCTAGATATTTTTCCTACAAAAAAGAATGCTATTAATCCACCTAAAATTCCAAAATATTTAATATTGAGAAATGCAATAGTTCCCCAATTGGCGTTTCCAAAGTACCCTTTGGATTGGTTTTTTATTGTGGCTACACGGTCATCTGGATAAATGACATTATAAAAAGGAAATATTTTTATTACTTGTCGTTCTACAAAAGTAAATGCTCCTAGAACTCTAGGTAGGCGGAAATATCCATATTTTTCTTCGAAATTCTCAATACTCCATCTTTCTGCTACATATGGAAATTGGTTACCGTAGTATCCAAAAAATTCAGCAAAATTATTTTGAATACTGGAGGGTAAATTCTTTTGTGCCATATATGCGAATTCTTTTGAGAAAGTTCCATTCTCTAATAATTGTCCTTCATGTGTTACATTTTGACGTCCGATAGTCAAAAATGATATGTACAAAACAAATAAGTATATAAATGCAAAAATGCAATATTTGACATAAACGGGTATCTTAATTTTTATACGATAACATTTGTGGAAAAAATATATGTATGCCAGTATAAGTGTAACAAATAATATGCCTTGTTTGCCGGCGATAGCCATAGATGATAAGGCTAATGCTAAAATATTAACTAGTCCTAATAAAATATTTATTTTTGAGCCCCCACAAAAAACAGAAAATATGCTAGGGAAACTTCCACCTAATAAAATAGTACCTATGGGGGTTAATACCATAAGAGGAAATAATTCTTGAAACTGCCTGCGTCGTTCTCCACCATCATCCATAGAAACTCCTAATAAAACAAACATTTCAAAGCAGATCATTAATGAACCAATAATTCCTAATAATCCTAAAAGTACATGGATCTTGTTACTGTAAGATGAATAAGAGTTAAACACATTGCGTAGTCTTCGTCTTAATAATATGGCATAATTAGCATTCTCTAACTTTCCGAATCCTAAGTGAAAGGAAAAAATAGTAAGCATAACATATATGATGATTCTTTGTTCATTTATATTCGACGGAACATAAAGGATTCCAGAAAAACCATTTATCAATAGAATTCCTACTCCCAAAAAAAGCCAAATTCTAGGATCTAAAGGGTCTTTTTTATACAAGTTGCTAATTATTATAAGATACCCAAGGCTCCAAACTACAAATGGTTCTAAAATAGACGGTAGGATAGAAATATCCAATAAAATTAAAAGATACGCTAAAATATACGGCATATGATGTTTTGTATTATTTTAATAATTTTGGATTTCTCTGTCTTATCAAGACAGAATATGAAAATAAAAAATGCGGAAAACAAACAAACTATAAAGCAGTATAGTGCATACGCAAAAAATGTATTTGAAAAATAGTTTTTTATATAATATGCCAAAATAACATTGATTGCTACTATTAAAATGCATGGTATTACAACATTTTTTGTATATGATATTATTGAAACTTGAGGAATGTATTTGCTGAGTAATATTAGTCTGAAAATAATTCCAATAAGAGAAGTACCAATTGATACAAACATAATATCATAACATGGCAATCCTAAATAGAATAGTAATATTGCCAAGGGAATATCTAAACACATAATAAGACATATGCCTGTTTGGAATATGCGAATTTTTCCTGTTGCATCTATTCCTTTTCCTAAAGGAATTGCCATACAGTCTATTAAAGAAACAACAATAGATAACTGCAAAAAAATATCTGAGTATATTGGTGGATGTATTAACCATAACTCAAGAAGTGGATGAGGATTAACTGCTACAGGTAAAGCTAGAATAAAAAGTAGACAAAAAGAATATTTGGAGGATTTATATATAAGAGATTGCATCCTGCTAATATTACCATTGGCATAGTTTTTTGTTATTTGAGGAGTCGCTGCCATTTGGAAATTTCCTGCAAAAGAAGAAACTTGAGTGGAAACCTGATATGCAACCCCCCTAGCAGCGTTTATTGCTGGACCAAAAAATATATTTAGAACTAAGTTCACTCCTTGGTTTCGAAGGACAAAACCTATATTTCCAATGAAACTAAAACTTGCAAATGATAGCATTTTCTTTATGTAGTTTCTGTCTTTGTTAAATTTAAGTAGGCATTCTTTATACTTTCTTTTTCCGTAAATGATGCTCCATAGTTTACATAGTATTGTAACAAGTACAAGCAACCAACTATATATAATTAACTTGTCGTAAAGTTCGAATGTTGAAATAAAATATGCAATACCTAATTTGAGAAAATATTCGACTATACTTATATATGCATATATGTTGAAATCTTCTTTTGCTATGATTAAAGCGTCAAATGGTACAGTCCATACCGTAATTAGTAATGAGCAGATAGTTGCTTGAAATACAAAATTTGCTGCTAATAATCTATCTGGAGGGATTGTCATAATAGAATTGAGAAACCATACTCCTAAAATTTCAGCAAATAGTAATACAAATATAGAAATAAGAGCATGTATTGTAAGTGCTGCTCCAAAAATGTTTTTAAGTTCAGATTGTTTTCCACGACCAATTTCAAAAGCAAAAAAACGTTGTGATGCTTGTATCATACCAGTATTGATGATGCCGATAACAACTATTAATCCGCCCACAACGTTATATATACCATAATCTTCAACGCCTAAGGCTTTAAGAACAAGTCTTTGGGTAAAGAAAGCGACAAATATAACAACAATTAATCTTATGTAGAGGAGGATAGTATTTTGGGCTATACTTCTATCTGTTGTTCCCATATTTTTAATTTGATTTAGGTACTAATGTTAAAATGAGTAAAATGAAAATGCTTTTATAGTTTATTTAAAGTAAGAAATAATAGTTTTTAGTTTCCTCGCAATTTGTATTGCTTTGGAATACAAAGAGTTATTTGGAAAGTAAGTTTCTTTAAAAGGATAAAATACATTTTCATAGAATATTCCATCAGTTTTCACTTGTATTTTTGTTGTATTTTCAATTTCTGCTATACCATTATAGCAACAATTCACAATATAATGCTTTCCTTTTTCAAAATTTGTACAAGTATATGGAATGACAACTTTAGGGTATTGTAGATTTACATTGGGAGAGCAATCGCAAATGCTAGAAAATCCATTATCAAATAAAGTATATATTCCACTAATTTGATTAGTGTTATAACAAAAAGCTTTATTGTCCTTTGTTGATTTAATTAATGAGTTGTTTTTACAAACAGCTGTTCCAAAATCATATAATTTAAATGATATTTTTGTATTCACAACGTGGATGCGATAGTGATATGGTACATTAGGGAAAATATATGTAATAATTGAAACATCATTGAATGGCTTCCATTCTGAAACCATAACATGTTCATTATTTTCTAATATATGAGAATTTTTACGAATAATAAAAGATTGCCCTATTTTTATGATTAAGCTGTTGTCACATGCTAAATTTTCAATACCAGATACTGAACGGCAAACACATGGAGCACAATGCGTTGTATATAGAAATTTTTCGTATTTTGCTTCTGTATTTCCAAATTCGTTATTGCATTTTTGACCATTCATAAACATGTATGAATGCCCCTGGTGAAACATAATCGTTGAGAAAATAGCTGGAATGTAACGGCGGGTGTTATTCTTGTTTTCTAGTTTAGAAGAGTCTATTTTAAAGAAATAATCAGAAGAATTTAGAAGAAATATGAATGATTTGAGACACCAATAGGAAGAGCCTTTTGCATTGTAAAATTCAGACATGAATTGGTTGGTATAACAATAACCTATATTTAGAAATCCATTTGAGTCAAATATCTTTTGAGACATCCACCATTTTATATTTCTTTCAATTATCCCTTTAATTACAGACAGAACTTCTTTATCTTCAATGAAGTTGCTATATATAGACCAAAAAGCTACTTGTGCAAATTTATATGTCAAACTTCTTCCAAAAGGTATAGCATTGCCTGAATTTGAAAAAAATAGCATGAAACTTTTAGAAAAAATTGTGCTTCTTTTTATGAAAGTAATTGAGCGTTTGTCTTCTGGACAATATTTTGCATAAAGTAGTGAATAATAATGCAGAGCAAAAGGAATATAATAATCACGTTGCAAACTATTTCCGTCGCTATACCATCCATCGCCGATGTACATTTTTTCTATATTCTCAAAGGCATGCTCTATTGAATTTTTTGAATATTTTAGTCCTAGGATTCTGAGAAATGTATTTACTAATACTATAAAAAATTGCCAATTATTTATCGGAACTTGAACTTTATTTATTTGTAGACACCATTCTTGAAGATTGTTACGACTTTGTTCGTCGAATAAGGATTCGAATAAATTTCTATTTTCAATGCAGTAAAGAAGAATTGGAAATATTTCAACTATTTTTTGGTCATTATCATAAATTTCTCCCCAATATTTATTACATTTAGAGTTGATTCCGTTTTTAATCATTGTGAAAATGACTCTTTTTATATCCTCATGTCCAGGCAACATAGACCATCCTAAGAGGCTTCGAGAAAAACTTTCTAATCTCATAGTACGTGTGTCATAGGATACTTCTATTTCATTAGGGATTATAATAGATGACTCTGCTTCATCATATAAGTTGACAAAGGGTTTAAGGAGGTCATAAAGTAATGATTCGTAGTATGATCTAGACAATTTCATTTTCTAACACTTTTAATAGAGTCATTTATAGAACTCAATATTTTATTTTTTTTAAGGAATCCTTTAATTTCGTATATTTTATATTTTATGTTTAAAATTTTTCCTACGGATTTGTCGAAATCTTCGTTTTTTTCAAATGATTGTCGAAATTTTTTAACGTAATCGTTTTTAGTAACAGGCGATAATAATCTTGGATTAAATTTGAATGTTTCTGAAATATCGTGTTTCTCTATAATAAAATTGGGACTACTATTTTTTATTAGAGATACACCTTTTTCAGAGGAACAAAGGATAATTGAAACCCCTAAACCACTCTTTTCTCTATCCAATAAATTACCACTTGATAATCCCCAAAAATCCCCAATAGTAATGTCGCCGATTCTTTCTCTTCGGGAAAATTTGCAGCCGTAACATGAAGACCTTAGGCTTATTTTATTATCAAAAGCACGGAAATATTGATTATAGAATCGTTGTAAGTGTATTATTTTATTATTTGTGTATTCAATCCAAAATCCATAATCACATCCGTTTCTGAATTTGATGTTTTTTGCATCTTTAAGATAGGAGTTTAGATTTTGCTTTAGAAATTTATTTGAAGGAACGCCTCCACATATAAAACTTACAGTAAATAAATTTTTATGTAGTGAATTAGGTATATAATTTAATAGTCCTGCAACTTGGCAAGGTGTACCGATAAAAAGTACAGTCTTTGATTTTAAATCATTTTTAATTTGTTTATAGCTATATCCTATAGAACTCTGTACATACTTCGTGCCTTGTATTTTATGCAGTTCTTTAACTGAATCAATGCGAGAATGTAGTAAATTAAAAGCATTGTCGAAAGCTGCTCCATAAACTACTCCGCCTTTTTCTATAATAAATGTAGAAAGGGTTGTTGCTACTCCACCTGAAGTTGATTTTTTATATATATCATCGTTTTTAGATACAGCTGCATAAGTGGACATTTCTATATGGAAAATTGGAAGGGTATTGTTGGGACAAACTGTTCTGCATGCACCGCAATCAATACACAAATTGTGATTAATTTGTGGATGAAGAAAGCCGAATTTATCTTCAATCATGGATATTGCATTCTTGGAGCATATGTTACAGCAAGCCCAGCATCCCATACAGACATCTTTATCGCATATTTCTTCCATGTGAAATCAGATAATCAATGTAGTATTTATAATGAAAAACTATACTAGGTTAATTTTGTAATTTGAATAGTTGTATTAGTCTTTTCTAAATATATCTCTTGTATAAACTTTTTCTTTTACGTCATCCAAACAAGAGTCGTAGCGGTTAGCAATAATAGCATGACTTTGTTGCTTAAAAATAGATAAATCGTTTATTATTTTGCTGCCGAAGAATGTGCTTCCATCTTCAATGGAAGGCTCATAAATAATGATTTCCGCACCCTTAGCTTTGATGCGCTTCATTACACCTTGGATGCTACTATGCCGAAAATTGTCGCTATTTGATTTCATCGTAAGGCGGAATACACCGATGATGCAATGTTTTTCTTCTGTTGGATTGAAATCACTATGATTATAATAGTCGTAGTATCCTGCTTTGGCAAGTATACGGTCGGCAATGAAATCTTTTCTGGTTCGATTGCTTTCAACAATAGCTTGTATCAAATTTTCAGGAACGTTAGCATAATTAGCGAGTAATTGTTTCGTATCTTTTGGAAGACAATATCCTCCATATCCAAAACTAGGGTTGTTATAATGGGTCCCAATACGTGGATCAAGGCAGACTCCGTTTATGATTGCTTGTGTATTTAATCCCTTTATTTCTGCATATGTATCTAGTTCATTAAAATAAGAAACACGTAGAGCTAGGTAGGTATTTGCAAAAAGTTTCACAGCTTCTGCTTCAGTTAAACCTAAGAATAGAGTTTTTATATTTTCTTTTATTGCTCCTTCTTGTAAAAGGGCTGCAAAATCGTGAGCGGCTTTGTCTAATCGTTCATCATTTTCAGGACGACCTACAATAATACGGCTAGGATAAAGATTGTCATACAAGGCCTTGCTTTCTCGTAGGAATTCAGGTGAAAAGATAATATTTTCTGTATTCATCTTTTTACGAATATATTCCGTATAGCCGACAGGGATAGTGCTTTTTATAACCATGATTGCATTGGGATTTACACTTTTTACAAGAGTAATTACTTCCTCAATGTGCTTAGTGTCAAAGTAATTTTTTACAGGATCATAATTAGTAGGGGCTGCAATTATGACAAAGTCTGCATCACTATAGGCTTTGGCTCCATCTAATGTTGCTGTTAAATTTAATTCTTTTTCAGCTAGATATTTTGATATGTAGCTATCTTGTATAGGTGACTTACGCTGATTTATAGAATTTACTTTTTCGGGTATAACATCTACAGCAGTTACTTGATTGTGCTGACTCAAAAGTGTAGCAATACTTAGCCCTACATAACCAGTACCTGCTACTGCAATTTTAAATTTTTTGCTCATTTTTATACGGATAAAAAATAATACTAATTATTGAATGTTCGTTGTGTAATTTATATAATGTTCAAAAGAATTATATGAAAGAACATATCGCTTAGTGGTTCAAGAATATTTATTTTGTATTTTAGAATCTTTAAAAATATTCATCTAAAACACTTTTCTTTTTCTTTCATTTCTCAAGAAAAATCACTGCCTTCCATAAATAATAAACTAACAATCAACAATATGAATTTAGAAAATTTCTTCCAATTAAATTTCTCTTTACGGCATGGAAAAATTCCCGTTTACCAACGAATGGATCTTGTTTAACACTAACTATTTCCTTATGAAATTCTATACTTTGACCAAAGATAGGATATGAGTCTTATTCTCTTATCACTATTACGGATTAAAAGATTGCTTTCTTTATAAAATTGGTAGACGACAGAGAAAATCTCATTCAGCATTCAGCATGAATTTCCTGAGCGTTTGTTTCTTCTCGATAATTTCGTTTCGAAGTTTGTGTTCCAAAAAAATATCGGGGAAGAAAAGAATAGTCTGTATCACGGTTTAAGCGTGTCTGTTATTATTGAAGACACTTTTCAATTTACTGTAAATGCTAAATATAATATCTGTTTTGGAAAACAGTTCATTCAAAATGGCGGCAACATCTGTTTCAAGCAAGGGATAATCGTGTGAGATCTCATTTCTCAACTCACGTATATAAGTCCATTCGTCAGCACTTGGAATAATAAGATAACGTTCCAGACGGTTCAGAATGTCACGCATAGGAAGTGCGGTGATGTCTTCATCCAGATATTCCAATATATATCGGAATATTTTTGCTCCCATGGAATCCTGCAATTTGGAAAAGCGAAATATGAATTGGTCTATGCAGCGGACTTGTTCTGTTGTCAGGTTGGAATAACAATCCGCAGACATGGGAATATTGACCCCTAACCCTTCAAGAGCTTCATTTATACGAAGGATATGCTTGTCGCATACATCAAATTCCCGTTCCAGGCGTTCTGTTATCTCTTTTTTCTTTTCTGTCATATCAGTTGTATTCCGTTTTTCAAGGCTTCCTGCACTACCGGTGAATCCTCATGGTCACCGATGACGTCAATCTTTTGGTCGCCCAAATGCAGTTTCAAGCGTGCGGTCATGCGGATGCGTGCCAATACACCCTTCTTTTCTCCCGTGCTGCGGACTAATAAATCAATATCTCCTCCGCGTTTTTCGTCATTCAGACGGGAACCGAAGAGATATACCTGCACTGTTTCACCATAAATATCTTTGGCTATTTGGATGATGGTCTGTATTTCTTTAGATTGCAAACGCATGCCTTTATTCTCCTTTCTTACCGCAAAGTTACAAATTCCCCTCCACATTTCCTAGCGTCCGCCATCCTTATTTCATCTTCTCCACAAACCCTACCGGCATATCAACCCCAGCACATCCCAGCAAATCCAGTCTTACCACCACTTTCGCTTTTCCATCCACTTCCACCAGTTCTCCTTCCAGACCCTTTAGCGGACCTTTGACCACCCGTATCAATTCTCCCGGAGCCAATGGCTCGGTACACATCTCCACCGCCTCGTCCGAATAATCCAGCATAAATTTGAACCGTTCCATCTGTTCGTCCGGAATCACCGCCGGAGTATGTTCGCCATGCAGCACCATATACCGGCTGATGGCCGACAACGTGAGCACCTGCGAACGTTCCGCCGCATCTACATGGACAAAAATCATCATGGGGATAACCACCCGTTTTATTTTCTTTTTCCGGTAAGTCCATTGGCGGATTTCTTCTTGTACAGGCAGGAAGTTCTCTATGTTCATTGCGGTCAGCCGTTCGGCCGTCTTCTTTTCGTGGTGAAGGCGGACATACGCCACTAGCCATTTTTTCATATTCGGAGGAAGGAAAAGTAATGTTAGATGTTCTAAAAAATGAAAGAAATGATGCCTCTTGAGCACGCTACGCTGTTACCTGTGTCATTCCCAGGTAAGCTTGTTGTTAAATTCTGATGCAAATATAGACATTTTTTTACGATAACAAGCTATTTGTTCGCAAAAAATGAAAAAATTAACAAGAATGACGTATTTATTTATACTTTTGTGCTTTTTATATTTTAAATGATATTAACATTGTGGAAAAATCAAGATTTATAAGAAAAATAGTGGCAGATTGAGCTTCCTTCAAGAGTTGGAAAAAATCATGGCCGGATATCGCCTGTCCGGTGAAGGCTACACTGATGAGGAAATGAGAGTTCTGAAGCGCATGTGCAAAAGTATGTTGGCTGATATAGACGAGTTTCTGCGGAAAAAGGAGGAAAAGAAGAAGAAAGAACGGAAAGAGAAGAAAAAGAGGAAAGAAAGGAAATAAGGAGCAAAATGTGAAAAGACATTAAAAGGAAGTCTCCCGGTTATTTGTACACTTGTATCATAAATAGGTATTGTAAATCAGTGCTTTACGTTGGGTAAGTGTACAATTTTAACTTTTGATTGTATGGGTTTGCAATATACTTTTGCTTTCATGGTGGAGGGAAATGCCCTCCTTTTGATAATTTAAATTCATACATGAATGGTTTATACCGATTTATGCTCTTTCTATTTCTCGGTGTTCGATGAACATGCCGTGGATATGACATTGAAAGAGTTTGTGAAACTTCTGCGTGGCGAACGCTGGAAGGTGCAAGTAGAAGAGTATCAGCGCCTGAAGGCTTCGGGCAGGGAGACAGAGGCCAAGAAGTTAAAGAGAAAACTGGCCGCGCTGGTGATAGCCGGGCGTTGCGATGGGAGCCATGCCGAAACCAATCTGAAGCAGTGGAGCGGGGACGCCATGCTGGATGTGGATAAATGTAACGGCCGTGTGTCTGAGTTCTTGCAGGTATTGAAGGACACTCCTTGGGTGAAGGCGGCATGGCGCAGCGTTTCGTACGACGGGCTGAAACTGGTGGTGCGTGTGGAAGCGGAGAGTGTGGACGAGTATCGTATGGCATACGCATTGGTGGCATGGCACGTGGCGCAGCTTCTTGCCTTTCCCTGTGACATGAGTTGCAAGAATCCCACCCGTCCTTGCTTTGCATCGTATGATCCGGAGGCTTTTTTTCGTCCGGATACCGAAGTTTTTCCCTGGCGGCGCTTTGTGACGGAGCATCCCGACAGGGTGGGGGAGATTCTGGCGGAACTGAAAGTGAAGACCCCGGCAAGTGCGTCCAAACCTCCCGTTGCGGCTTCGGGCATGCTGCACACATTCTTCAACGAGTTCCTGGAGCAGAATCCCTTTGTGGATGGCAAAAAGAATGAGTTTTTGTTGAAGCTGGGACGTATCGCCCGCTATAAAGGAGTGGGCGAGGAAGAGTTGGCACGGCTGAAAACGCTGGCGGTGGAAAGGCTGGCGGGTATGGGGTGTGCCGCCGGGGATATACCTCCGCGCATAGACTCCGGATACCGGTATGCCGACATGAACAAGGGGCCCGAAACACCTGCTTCCAGGGCTCACAAGGCTCAGGGCTCACCTATGCGGTATTCTGAGCCCAATGAGGGGGAGGAAGAGGCTGAGTTAGAGAAACTTGAGGCTGACAAGTTGCGTCGTGAAGTTCCGTGTCTTCCGGATGAACTGTTCGACCGTTTGCCCGACTTTTTGAAGCGTGGGTTGACGCACGTCCGCAACAAGCGCGAGAGGGATATTCTGTTGCTCTCCATGATTACCAACATCAGCGGTTGCCTGCCGGGGGTGAGGATGAATTATGGAGGAATGGTTTATTCCGCCGATCTCTATCTGGTGGCTTTGGCCGGTTCGGGCAGAGGAAAGGGGGTGATGCAGCTGGCGGCAATTCTGCCCGCAGCCATTCAGGAGTATTACGATGAATTGAACAGGAAGGATGAGCGTGAGTACCGGCAGAAGCTGCTGAAGTGGAATCTGGAGGAACGGCTTGCCGCTCAGGAAAAGAGGGTTCCCGATTTGGACCAATGCCCGGAGATGCCGGTGGAACGCATCCTGAAGGTGGCTCCCAATATTTCGAAAAGCCAGTTGATACTGGCTTTGGAGGCGGGTGGAGCGGTCGGCTTGGTGATGAATGCCTCCGAGCTGGACATGATAAGTTCTGCCATGCACCAGGAGTATGGAAAACATGATGATGTGATGCGTGCCGCTTCCCAGCACGAGGAGGTGTCTTCTTATTTCAAGACGGATCACCGGCTTGTTGTTGTGAGTGACCCTCATCTGGCATTATGCGCTTCGGGTACTCCCGCCCAGTTGCATAAATTTATTTCTTCGCTGGAGAATGGAATGTACAGCCGTGTGGCTTTCTATGTGGGACAGGCCCCCTGGGAGTATAAGTCGGCAAACCCCGGCAAGGCCCGGCTGGATATGCGCGCTTATTTCAAAGGGATGGGCGAGGAGCTGCTGCGTATGTTCATCTTTCTCTCCGGATCGCCTACCGAGGTGGTTTTCACCGAGGAACAATGGAAAGAGCATACGGAGCGTTTCAGAACGTATCTGCGTGAGGTAGTGGCGGAAGATGATGATTCTCCGGGGGCCATTGTGTTGCGCCACGGACTGATGATGTCTCGTATTGCCATGGTGCTGACTGCATTGCGTAAGTGTGAGCCGCAATGGAATACATCGGAGTGGAAGTGTTCGGATGAGGATTTCCATACGGCGATGCAGATAGTGGATGTGTTGCTGGAACACAGTTTGCTGCTTTCCACTTCCATGGATGATACTGCCGGAAGAATCAGGCCGGTAAAGGCTTTTTTCAAACTGCGTCCCGTCTTGAAAAAAATGCCGCGCGAGTTCACCTATTCGGAGCTGATGGCG
>OGFH01000613.1_pt1 | contig 12877 bp, 10 predicted proteins | sample 1570941 | NCBI WGS metagenome assembly OGFH01 (sample SAMEA2582051, study PRJEB24529) | metagenome | biome: Human gut stool | place: China | collected 2011
CCGAGATCTACCCTCTTTCCCTACACGACGCTCTTCCGATCTCATCGGGATGCCGCGGTGTGCCAGCTCACGGGCGCCGCGGTAAGAACCGTCGCCGCCAATGACCACCAGCGCGTCGATGCCCAGCTCACGGCACTTGGCTGCGCCCTTATCCTGGCCCTCTTTGGTCTTGAACTCAAGGCAGCGTGCGGTGTAGAGGATGGTGCCGCCGGGGGTCTCATAGACGCCGCGGCTCTTCATGCCCACCAGACGGTTTTCCACCAAATCCGCACAGCCGACGCCGTTGCGGCCCGCAATTTCATTCGCCTTCGTCAGCAAATCCACCGCGTCCAGCTTTTCGCCGTTGATGGCGACCGGCACGCCCTTCTCGAAGTCCACCGTGACGTATTCGGGCTGATCAGGCGCCTTTTCGGGCGTGACCATCGTCAGCAGCAGATCTTCCGGCGGCTCGTTCCACGGATCTTCCAAATCCGCGCCCTCGTGGCTGATGTGCCAGATGTTACGGTCACGGCTGTAGGAAGAATCGGTGGAGAAAGGAAGATGAATGCCATGAGCCTTGCAGTATTCGATCTCGGATTCACGGGAGTCCATGTTCCATTTGTCGCTTCTCCAGGGAGCAATGATCTTGATATCGGGAGCCAGAGCCTTGATGCCCAGCTCGAAACGGATCTGGTCGTTACCTTTACCGGTTGCACCGTGGCAGATGGCTACAGCGCCTTCTTTTCTGGCAATCTCTACCAGTTTCTTGGCGATCAGGGGTCTTGCCATGGAAGTACCTAACAGATACTTGTTCTCGTATACGGCATGAGCCTGTACACAGGGAACAATATAATCATCACAGAATTCATCGATAACGTCTTCAATATACAGCTTGGAAGCGCCGCAAGCCTTTGCTCTCTCTTCCAGACCGTCCAGCTCCTCTGCCTGTCCGCAGTTTACGCAGACGCAGATAACTTCATAGTCAAAATTCTCCTTCAGCCAGGGAATGATAGCGGTAGTATCCAGACCGCCGGAATAAGCCAAAACTACTTTTTCCTTCATGATAAAATCCTCCGTTTTATAGTGTGTATGATGCCAGGGGCAAAAGCCCTGAAAATGCGATGTGCAAAGCACGAAGCAATCTGTAAGTATCAGATGCCAGGATCGTGTGTTACGCTCTGACAATTACTATACAACATTATAATCGCAAAAGCAAGCAGAAAAGTTGCATAAACAAATCATAAAAATGAATAAAATAAATTAAAATATGCACATAAATGCATAGAATGAAAAATATACAGTATATTTATGCATAAAATATGCTATCTGATGCATAGTACGGTAACGACCATATGAGATGCGCCGGAATCGTCAAAAGTCAGTCGCTGATCTTTTCAATTCCGGAGATATCACTGTCGATCATCAGAGAGTAGTTCGTATAATAGACCACGAAGCCAGGCTTGGCACCGGCCGGCTTTTTGACCTGTTTTTTCTGGACATAGTCGATCTCCACCTTTTCCTGCTCCCTGCCCTTAGAATAGTAGGCAGCAAGCCGGCCGGCCTCTTCAAAAGTCCGGTCCGGCAGTTCCTTCCCCTCGGTCTTTACCACCACATGGGAGCCGGGAATGCCCTTGGCATGGAACCACCAGTCATTTCCGGTGGCGAATTTGAAGGTCAGTTCATCGTTCTGGAAATTATTTTTTCCTACATAAATGTGGAAGCCGTCACTGCTCAGGTAATGGAAGGGCTTGCTGGTGATCTTCGCTTTTTTTGTGCCGCCCTTTCTGCGGATGTAACCGCTCTGGGTCAGTTCCTCCTTGATCTCCACCAGATCTTCCTCTTTCAGGGCGATATCCAGGGCCGTGCTGATGGTCTCCAAGTGGTCGATCTCTTCTTTTACCTGAGTAGTCAGTTCGGACAATGCTTCATAAGTACGCTTTAGCTTTCCGTATTTGTCAAAATATTTCTTCGCATTTTCCGTAGCGGAAAGAGTAGGATTCAGGGGGATCGTCACCGGTTCGTTGGTATAGTAATTTACCGCCGTGAGAGATTTGTCACCGGGCTTTGCACTGTAACCGTAAGTATTCAACAGTTCTCCGTAGATCCGGTATTTTTCCCGCTTCTCCGTATCCTTCATCTGGGCCAGCTGCAGATCGTATTTTTTAATATCCCGTTCCAGAGCGGTCTGCACGATACGGCGCAGGTCAGAAGATTTCTGACGGATCCTGGTCAGGGTATTTTTCTCCGCATAAAAATGCTCCAACAGGGCGGACATGGAGGTGTAGGATTCCAGATGATCCGCTCCGGTGCTGTACATGGTCAGGGGAACCGACGCGTATTCCACGGGGCGGGTGCCGGTGTAAGCGATGCAGGGGGAGAAAGTTTCTTCCTTGATAGAAGTGACCATTTTGGAGAAAACTTCATACAGGGCATGATGATCCTCTGCCGTCAATGCCGCTGTAGGGCGTTCCCCGTCGATGCCTGCCTCGTGGCACAGTTCCTGTGCCAGTACCGGGGAGATACCGGTGAAGCTTCCGTAGATTGCCTTGAAGACCGATTGAGGCTTGGCGGCAAGGGTTTCCCGGAAAGTAGTCTCGTCGCAGGTCAGGGCATCCAGTTTATCCTGGGTGTGGGCGATGAAGTAGGGCTTGCCGGGCAGGACTTCCCGGACACTGCTGACTGCGGCGGATACCCGCTTGATACTGTCGATGATGGTATTGTCATCGTTGCAGAAGATCAGGTTGCTGTGTTTGCCCATCAGCTCCATGACCAGCGTCTTGTGGCGCAGATCCCCCATTTCATCCAGATGCTCAATATCGATATGCACGATACGCTCCAACCCCGGCTGGGAAATGTTCACGATACGGCCGTTCTGTAAGTGCTTGCGCAGCAGCATACAGAAGTTTGGGGCCGTCATGGGACTGGGTTTGTTGCTCTCCGTCAGATAGATCAGGGGCAGGGAAGCGCTGGCGGACAGAAGCAGTCTCTTTTGTCCGGTGGGCTGCTTGATGGTCAACAGCAGTTCGTCGTTTTCCGGCTGGGCGATCTTATATAATCGTCCGCCGATGAGTTCTTTTTTTAATTCTGATATTACACAGGCAATGGTAACGCCGTCAAAAGCCATAATTTCCTCATTTCTGCTCTTTGAATCCGGGAAAAACAGACCATAAAGAGCCACAAAATAGATATGCTGCAAACGAAAGTACAGCATAGTTATTGTAACAGATTTTTATAGGAAAGAAAAGTACGCGGAAAACAGAATGAATATTATTCCACCACAATGCATAAAACCATAAAAGTAGTATGAATATATGCATAAATATACACAACAATCCGAGAAACGTGCATAAAAATGAAAAAAGTAGTAGACATTTAGACAAAAAGTGGTATCATGGAACTATTCAGAGTCAGATAAATATCGGTACATATTCGTCGAATGCTTGCATTCGTAAGAATATGTGATGATATTTATATGACGAAGTAACCACATGAGCAAAAATCCAGCTGCGTAGCAGCGATTTTGCGAATGGGGTTCTGAATAGTTCAAAAATAGAATTGCGTGAGCAGCTTGCTGCGAAGCAATTCGTTGACACAAGTATGGCGGCGACAGAAATAAAAAACGATGACATAAACAAGAGAGGTAGAAAAATGATCAGAGTAGGAATCATCGGAGCAACCGGTTATGCTGGAGGAGAACTGGTAAGGATCCTATTAAACCACAAGGATGCCAAAATCGTATGGTACGGTTCCCGAAGCTATATAGATAAGAAGTATTATCAGGTATACCAGAACATGTTCCAGCTGGTGGAGGATATCTGCAAGGATGACAATCTGGAAGAACTGGCGAAGCAGGTAGATGTGATCTTTACCGCAACCCCTCAGGGATTTCTGGCGGGCCTTTTGACAGAGGAGATTCTCTCTCAGGTGAAGATCGTGGATCTGTCTGCTGATTACCGGATCAAGGATGTGGCCACCTATGAAAAATGGTACGGCATCGAGCACAAAACTCCTCAGTTCATTGAGGAAGCAGTATACGGACTCTGCGAGATCAATCGTGACAAGATCACGGAGAAGACCAGATTGGTAGCCAACCCCGGCTGCTACACAACCTGTTCGATCCTGACGGCCTATCCCATGGTCAAGGAAGGCATGATTGATGTGAACACCCTGATCGTGGATGCCAAGTCCGGTACCTCCGGTGCAGGAAGAGGCGCCAAGGTGCCCAACCTGTTCTGCGAAGTGAACGAGAACATGAAAGCCTACGGCGTGGCAAGCCACAGACATACCCCCGAGATCGAGGAGCAGTTAGGCTATGCGGGCAACTGCCAGGTGACCATTAATTTTACCCCGCACCTCGTACCCATGAACAGAGGAATTCTGGCAACCGAGTATGCAACACTGAAGAGAAAACCGGACGGTACACTTCCTACCTATGAGGAAGTAAAAGCTGTCTATGATAAATATTATGCAAACGAGAAATTCGTCCGTGTGTTGGATAAGGGCAGCTGCCCCGAGACCAAGTGGGTGGAAGGCAGCAACTACGTGGACATCAATTTTGTCATTGATGAGCGTACCGGCCGTATCATTATGATGGGTGCACTGGATAACCTCGTAAAGGGTGCCGCAGGACAGGCGGTACAGAACATGAACCTGCTGTTCGGGCTTCCTGAGAGCGAAGGCCTGGAGCTGGTTCCCTGCTTCCCTTAAAGCAGCTACGGAAAGGATTAGAAAGGATAAAATACATACATGAACAAACAGTTTACGATCAAACCCATGACCATAGAAGATTATGACGGTCTGCATGCCCTCTGGATGACCATTCACGGTTTTGGTATCCGGAGCATCGATGATTCCAGAGAAGGTGTGGAACGTTTTATCAACCGGAATCCCGGCACCAGTGTGGTAGCCATCGGGGAGGATGGAGCCGTAGTGGGCGGCATCCTCTGCGGCCATGACGGACGACGAGGCTGTCTGTACCATGTATGTGTCAGAGAAGATTACCGAAGACTTGGCATCGGCAAAGCCATGGTCGTCCACTGCATGAATGCTCTGAAAGCGGAACATATCAACAAGGTCAGCCTGATCGCTTTTACCCAGAATGACATCGGAAACGCTTTCTGGAAATGCATTGGATGGACAAAGCGGGAAGACTTGAACTACTACGACTTTACTTTGAATGAAGAGAACATTACGGCGTTTAATAAATAGAGGGTAGGATTGTGGAAGTGCGTAGCACGAAGCAATCCGTAGGCATCAAAGTCGGGGGCTTTTGACCCCGACATCATAAATAAAACGGAAGCGAAAGGAGATTATTCCAACATGAAACAGATCCAGGGCGGTGTGACCGCAGCAAAAGGCTTTGAGGCAGCAGGTGTGGAGGCTGCCATTAAATATCAGAATCGTAAGGATATGGCACTGATCGTAAGTAAGGCACCTTGTACCGTAGCCGGTACTTTTACCTCCAATGTGGTAAAGGCGGCTCCTGTACTGTGGGATAAGCAGATCGTGGAACATTCTGCATTTGCACAGGCAGTGGTAGTCAATTCGGGAATCGCCAATGCCTGCACCGGCAAACAGGGACTGGACTGCTGTGAAGCAGAAGCAAAATGTGCCGGAGAACTGTTGGGCGTGCCCACCGATGCCGTACTGGTTGCATCCACCGGTGTCATCGGTATGCAGATTCCCGTAGACAAGATCACCGCTGGCATCGAGAAACTGGTGGCAGCCAAGGCAGATACTCTGGAGGCTGGCTCCGATGCAGCCCATGCCATTATGACCACCGATACCATTTCCAAGGAGATCGCCATCGAGACACAGATCGGTGGCAAGACTGTGACTCTGGGCGGTATGTGCAAGGGTTCTGGTATGATCCATCCGAATATGTGCACGATGTTAGGTTTTGTAACCACAGATGTGAAAATTTCCAAGGAGATGCTGCAGAAGTGCGTCAGCGCAGATGTAGTGGATTCCTTCAACATGATCTCCGTGGATGGAGATACTTCCACCAATGATACACTACTGGTGCTGGCCAACGGCATGGCTGGCAACGAGGAGATTACCGCAGAGGGCGAGGATTACGACAACTTCTGCAAGGCACTGCATGAGATCACCACATTCCTGGCAAAGAAAATGGCAGGAGATGGCGAAGGCGCCACAGCACTGTTCGAGACCAAAGTAATAAACGCAGTCAGCAAGGAAGATGCCAGAACTCTGGCAAAATCCGTGATCTGTTCTTCTCTGACCAAGGCAGCTATCTTCGGACATGATGCCAACTGGGGACGTATCCTCTGTGCACTGGGTTATTCCGGAGCCAAATTCGACCCGGAAAATGTGGATCTGTATTTTGAGAGCAAGAGTGGCAAGATTCATATCTTCGGTAATGGTGTGGCATGTGATTACAGCGAGGAAGAGGCCACGAAGATCCTCTCCGATCCGGAAGTCACCGCACTGGTGGATATGCATATGGGTGAGGCAGAAGCTACCGCATGGGGCTGTGATTTAAGCTATGATTATGTGAAGATCAATGCGGACTATCGTTCCTAAAAAAGAACGACCGGAAAGATAAATGACAGGCGGATCACGGTATCTGCGGAAATGAGGATAAAAATGGAAAAAGATATGGAACAGGTAATGAAAAAAGCAGAGGTGCTGATCGAGGCGCTTCCTTACATACAGAAATTCAACCGTAAGATCATCGTGGTAAAATACGGCGGCAGCGCCATGAGCAATGAGGAACTGCAGAAAAACGTCATCAAGGACGTAACGTTGTTGAAACTGGTAGGTTTCAAGCCCATCATCGTTCACGGTGGCGGTAAGGAGATCAGCCGCTGGGTCGGCAAGGTCGGAAAAGAGGCAAAGTTCGTCAACGGTCTGCGTGTCACCGATGAGGAGACCATGGAGATCGCGGAAATGGTACTGAACAAGGTAAATAAGAGCCTTGTGACCATGGTGGAAGAGCTGGGCGTGAAAGCAGTAGGTGTCAGCGGTAAAGACGGCGGCCTGCTTCAGGTAGAGAAAAAATATTCCGACGGTCAGGACATCGGGTATGTGGGTGAGATCACCGGCGTGAATCCGGATATTCTCTTTGACATGTTGGAGAAGGATTACCTGCCCATCATCGCTCCCATTGGACTGGACAAGGATTATCACACCTACAATATCAATGCGGATGATGCGGCCTGCGCTATCGCAAAAGCAGTACATGCGGAGAAACTGGCATTTCTGACGGATATCGAGGGATTGTACAAGGACATCAATGACAAGTCCACATTTATTTCCAGATTGACAGCTTCCGAGGCAGAGGGACTGATCCACGACGGTTACATCGGCGGTGGTATGCTGCCGAAGCTGAACAACTGTACTTCTGCGATCCGCAACGGTGTAAACCGTGTGCATATTCTGGATGGACGTCTGGCACACTGCCTGTTGCTGGAGATCTTCACCAATCAGGGTATCGGAACTGCGATCGTATCCGATGAGGAGGAAAAATAAAATGAGCGACACTATGAAAGAATATATCGCAGAGGCGGAAAAAGACCTGCTGCATACCTATAACCGTTATCAGATCGTTCTGGATAAGGGCGAAGGCGTACATCTGTATGACACCGATGGGAAAAAATATCTGGATTTTGTAGCGGGAATCGCTGTATTTGCCCTGGGCTATCAGAACAAGGCATACAACGATGCGCTGAAGGCACAGATCGACAAGGTGATCCACACCTCCAATTATTATTACAACGTGCCTGCCATCGAGGCGGCTCGTAAGATCAAAAAAGTATCCGGCATGGATCGTGTCTTTTTCACCAATTCCGGTGCGGAAGCAGTGGAAGGTGCCATTAAGGCTGCCAGAAAATATGCGTATCTGAAGGATGGCTGTACCGACCATGAGATCATTGCCATGAATCACTCCTTCCACGGCAGAACCATGGGAGCTTTGTCAGTAACGGGCAACCCCAAGTATCGTGAGGCGTTCCAGCCCATGATCGGACATATCAAATTTGCAGAACTGAATGATTTCCAGAGTGTGCTGGATCAGGTGACAGACAAGACCTGTGCCATCATTATGGAGACTGTACAGGGCGAGGGCGGACTGCGTCCCGCTAATGAAGAATTCTTAAAACAGGTTCGTGATCTGTGCGATGAGCGGGATATCCTGCTGATTCTGGATGAGATCCAGTGCGGCATGGGACGTACCGGTTACATGTATGCATGGCAGCGTTTCGGCGTGAAGCCGGACATCATGACTTCTGCCAAGGCACTGGGCTGCGGTGTACCGGTAGGTGCATTTATGATGACGGAGAAAGTAGCACAGCATTCTCTGACAGCGGGAGATCACGGAACCACCTACGGCGGTAACCCCTTAGCCTGCGCAGCAGTGGAAAAAGTGCTTGATTTATTCGAAGAGGACCATATAATAGAACATGTGAGAGAGGTGGCTCCCTATCTGGAACAGCGTCTGAACGAACTGGCAGACAAGTATGACTGTATCAAAGAATGCCGTGGTGTGGGACTGATGCAGGGACTGGTATTTGACCATCCGGTAGGAGACATTATTAACAGAGCATTGGAGAAGGGATTAATTCTGATCAATGCCGGTGCGGACATTATCCGCTTCGTACCGCCTCTCGTGATTACCCGGGAAAATGTGGACGAAATGATTGCTATTTTGGACACCTGTATCGAATAAGAGGTTTAGGTGAATTTATGTTTTTGAAAAAAAGAATTATCGCTACAGCAGCTGTGATCGCCATGGCTGCTGCAGCTGTTTACGGAAGTACGCAGGAGATGAGTCAGACACAGGAGAGCGGAAGCGGACTGCAGCTGTTTCGAGGAAAGGAGACAATCTATTGCTGGTATTCCGATGAGGCATTGTCCGGTTATATCAATGCGGCAGCAGTATCCTTCGGAGAACAGAACAGTGGAGTCCGTGTGATTCCCGTACTTACTTCTGACAGTGAATATCTGGAAGCTATCAATCAGGAGACCCTGCATTCCGATCAGATACCGGATATCTACCTGTTGAGCAGTGACTCTCTGGAAAAGGCTTATCTGGCAGGACTGGCATCGAAAGTGCCTGACACTGTGGGAATCTGCAATACAGACCATTTTTCCCAGGCGGCTCTGTCTGCGGTAACCTATGATCAGAAGCTGATCGGTTACCCGGTTTATTTTGATACCAGTGCGTTGGTATATAATGAAGATTATCTTCGAACCTGGGCAACCCAGCAGGCGGAGAAAGAACTGGCGGGAAGCAGTGAGAATGATGAACCCATAGGGGAAGGAGAAGAGATCATCGAGGAAGATTCTCTTCCGGAAGACCAGACCACGGAACAGGTGACAGCGGATGAGGCAGCGGTAAATGCGCTGGCAGAGCAGTATTTCGCGGAAGCACTTCCCTCCACAGTGGATGATCTGCTGAATATTGCAGATACCTTTGATGCACCGGAAGGTGTGGAAGGTGTCATGAAATGGGACGTGAACAATATTTTCTACAACTACTGGATCGTAGGCAACTACATGATCGTAGGCGGTGATCCCGGGGATGACAGAAATGATATTGATATCAATAATCCGGAGACCATTCAGTGTCTGGAAGTGTACAAGGCACTGAACCAGTTCTTCTTTATTGAATCTGATACGGTGACTTATGATTCTGTGATCCAGGACTTTATCGATGGCAAGACCATGTTCACCATCGGAACCACGGATGTGGTCAAACGGCTGGAAGAGGCAAAAGCGGACGGCAGCCTTGCATTTAATTACGGAATTGCCCGTATGCCGGATGTCAGCGCCGAACTGCAGAGCAGATCTTTGTCTGTTACGGGAGCGGCAGTCATCAACGGCTATTCGGAACACAAGGAACTGGCGGACTGCTTCGCAGCGTATCTGGCAGAAGGATATGCGGACGGCCTGTATGAACGCTCCGGCAAAATGCCGGCAAGTCTTCAGGCGGCAGAGAATGCAGACAACGGTGCGCTTATGATCTTTGCCGATGAGTATGCGGACAGTGTGTCATTGCCAAAGATGCTAGAGACGGGAAATTTCTGGATGCAGCTGGAAGTACTGTTTTCCAAGGTATGGAACGGTGACGACGTGACTACTCTGGTACAGCAGCTGGACGAGACCATAGCCGGACAGGTAGGTGGTACAGAGAACTAAAACCGTTACAATAAAATATGAATGAACGAACCGGTCACAGGATAGACTACTACTAAAAAGAAAAGGTGGTAGAATCCTATGATCGGTTTTTTGATTGCTTTAGTTTCCGGTGCGCTGATGAGCATCCAGGGAGTGTTCAACACCCAGGTGACGAAATCCACCGGCATCTGGACCGCCAGTGCATTTGTGCAGTTTACAGCATTGCTGGTATGTCTGGGGGCATGGCTGTGTACGGAGCGGACTTCATTCTTGAAGATAGCGCAGGTGGAGCCCAGATATATGCTTTTGGGAGGGGCCATCGGAGCCTTTATCACCTACACTGTGATCCGCAGTATGGATGCCCTGGGACCGGCCAAAGCGGTAATGCTTATTGTGGTCGCTCAGCTTGCTGTAGCATATATTATCGAACTGTTCGGATGGTTCGGTGTGGAGAAGCAGCCCTGGGAGTGGCGGAAAGCCATCGGCATGGCCGTGGCGATTGTGGGTATTGTGATTTTCAAGTGGAAATGATCCAGAGCTATCCTCGTAGCGGCAATTTTACGAAGGGGTTCTGAATCGTTACCACAAATGCGAAAACGGCTTGTAAATTCCGTGCGATTCCAGTACAATGAAAGTTAACAGCATAGAGAGGCAATCCCCTGAAATTTTGTGAAGAAATCAGGAAAATGGAAAGGGGACTATGATGTTTTCGATAAGGTTTTTTAAAACAAAATATGCAGGTTTGATCGGAATGTTTTTCAGTCTGGTGATGTTCATGACCGGCTGTCAGAGGAAGGATGAGGCCATTGTGCTGATTCCATCCGGAGAAGATGTGGCGGAATTTCCCTCACTGGAAGCGGTGGAACAGGCAGCGGAGCCTGCAGGCAGCAGCGTGACAGTGCAGGAACCGGCAAAGGCTGAACCGCAGATGATATATGTCTATGTCTGCGGCGCAGTGCGGGATCCCGGAGTCGTGGAAGTGCCGGAGGGCAGCAGAGCGGAGGAAGCCCTGCGACTGGTCGGAGGTATGACAGCGGAGGCGGATCCTTTTTATGTGAATCTGGCAGAAACGGTGACGGATGGTCAGAAGCTGTATTTTCCAACGTTGGAGGAAGCGGAGACTCTGGAAGCCGAGGTAAAAGCGACGGCGGAGGGACTTGTGAATATCAACACGGCATCTGCGGAGGAATTGTGTGCGCTGCCGGGGATCGGAGCTTCCCGGGCGGCAGATATTGTGCGCTACCGGGAGCAAAACGGAGCCTTTCAGACGAAGGAAGACATTATGAAGGTATCCGGGATCAAACAGAACGCGTATGACAAATTGTGTGATAAGATCACGGTACAATGAGGGCTTATGCCGGGACCGTGAAGAGAAAAGTAAAAGTAAGGGATAGAGAGGTTAAGGAAAGATGGCAGGCAAGAAAGTGCTGGTAGTGGATGATGAGAAGCTGATCGTGAAGGGAATCCGTTTCAGTCTGGAACAGGACAACATGGAAGTGGATTGTGCTTATGACGGTGAGGAAGCATTGCAGATGGCGCATAACAAGGAATATGACATCATATTACTGGACGTCATGCTGCCGAAGCTGACCGGCTTTGAGGTCTGCCAGCAGATCCGCGAATTTTCCAATGTACCGGTGATTATGTTGACCGCCAAGGGTGATGACATGGATAAGATCCTGGGACTGGAATACGGCGCGGACGATTACATAACCAAGCCTTTTAACATTCTGGAAGTGAAAGCCCGGATCAAAGCTATCTTCCGCAGAATGGAGCCGAAAAAAGGAACCACAGAGAACACCGGTATTCTGGAAAGCGGCGATATGAAGCTGGATCGTGACGGCAAAAGAGCCTACATCCAGGGCAGGGAGATCGGACTGACGGCCAAGGAGTTCGAAGTGCTGGAACTTCTGATGCTGAATCCCGACAAGGTATATAGCAGGGAGAATTTGTTGAAGCTGGTATGGGGTACGGATTATCCCGGTGATGTGCGTACAGTGGATGTACATATCCGGAGACTGCGTGAGAAGATCGAGTCCAATCCCAGCGAGCCCAGATACGTGCATACCAAATGGGGTGTCGGGTACTACTTTAATAATAAGTGAGACTATGAGAACCGGCAAAGATAAGAGGAAATGATTCGCCATGCTTGCATGTAAGAATCCATTTCTCTTATCTTTGAAGGTGGCTCGAATAGAGCCACCGCCACGCAAATGAACAAAAGTAGCTGCGAAGCAGCGGAGAGCACGATTTATCGTGCGGTTTTGTGAATGGCATGGAGAGGTTCGGAACTGAGGTTTTTATACTGTGAAAAAATGGAATAAAGAACGTTTTGCAACTATATGGGAAAAGCTGGAGAGCATGATCGCGCTTCGAAGTCTGCGGGCGAGGATCTTCCTGCTGACGCTGGTGATCGGCCTGGTGCCTTGTATTGCCATGCGCCACGGCATCGTGAGCAATTACGAGGATCTGGCGGTGGAACAGCGGACCACAGTGGTACAGAACCAGTTGATGATCCTGGCCAATCATCTGATCAGCAACAATTATTTAAGCAGCCATGGTGTCAGAGAGGACACCGGCAATTCCAGAGAAGTCATCAATGCGGAACTGGAGATGCTGTCCAATCTGTATGAAGGCCGCGTTATGATCATCAACAAGAATTTCAAGGTGGAAAAAGATACCTACGGCATCAGTGAAGGAAAGACCATCATTTCCGAGGAGGTCATCAAATGTTTTCAGGGGGAAAACATTTCCCATTATG
>OGFH01000633.1_pt1 | contig 12504 bp, 19 predicted proteins | sample 1570941 | NCBI WGS metagenome assembly OGFH01 (sample SAMEA2582051, study PRJEB24529) | metagenome | biome: Human gut stool | place: China | collected 2011
TTCCGCCGCGCTCTCCCGGGTGCTGAACCTTGCCAAGCACCACCCGGCGGACTACGAACTACGCATCAGCGATGACAAGATGCTGATTCCGTGGAACGCCTCCTGTGATACGATTGGCAGCCTCCTTCAATCCATCCGCCGCTGGTCGCCCCGCATGGTTTCCTACTATGACTACAGCGGCGCGCGCCCCAAACTCATCATCACGGACTATGACGCCCTGACGCCCATTTCGCTTCCCTTGCAGCCATCCGGCGAGATTAAAGCCATGGACGTTTCCCTGGTCCCACGCGGCGACCTCGTGCCTCCCTGCGTGGCTATCGTCGCGGAAACCACCGGAAGCAACGGCTACCGCGTCTCCTACCTGTCCAAATACCCGGAAGACGGGGACCCGACCTTGCCGCACTCCATCGTTTACCGGACGTCAGTAGACTTCTACTATTCTAAATACAGTTCTACCGGTTCCCCGGTAGAAGATCCGCAGCCGGTGCAGGGCACCCGGGCCGGCAGCCTGTCCTACCAGCGCATGAAAGTGACGGGGAGGAAAATTGAGAAGGACAACATGATTGAAAAATTCTGGTCCAATCATTTCCCCTGGATGAAAGAGGTAGGAGCCATAGCGGCTTATGATAAAGAGCCGACCATCACGGGGAAGCCTTGGGAGGGGGACGAGAAGGACAAGCCGAAGGGTTATAAAGAAGACGCTACCGAGTTTGAATTGACGGACGGGCAAATTCACACTAAATCTTATCATCCAAAATGGTGTAATACTACGATAAAACAGCGTCTTGCCATCCCAGAAGGAGCGGCTCCGAAGTGGAGGGAGAAATTCAAGAATGTGGGAACGCTGGAAGGCGTGCCCTGCTTTTGGGAAGAATTCTCGGTAGATCTCGTCACCATGGATCGAAAATCCTCAAGCTACCCCATTGACGGCATCTACAACGGGGAACAGCCCTCCAACGGGCCGGAAGAAGGGGAATCGCCGCAACCATCGGAGGGAGTGCCCTATGGGGACATTGCCAAAACGGTATGGGAATCCATGCAGGAATTGCCCTGGGACGGCTCTATTTCCTTTGTCGCGCTGGGAGAAGCGCAGACGCGGCAATACATGGGCCGGCGCGTCTCGCTGATGGGAGGGAACCCCGCCTGGGAGAACATCAACACCATGATTCAAACCGTTTCGCGCGACCTGCAGACCAACGTGATTTCCCTTTCCTACGGCGCGCCGGAACAACTAGGGATTGAAGAATGGGTAGAATTGAAGCGCGTGAATGCCACCTCGCGCACATCTTCCACGCTGGAAAACATGCAGGGCGCGCCGGAATCGACGGAATACGGCTTTGACCCCAAGCCGGAATCCCCCACCATCAGCCAGCACATCACCAAATCAACGGGAGAATCCACGCCCGCGCCGGAATACGGCTTCCAGGTGCGCTTGCAGAAAGATACGGAGGGAGCCATCACCGGGGCGCAGATGAAGCCCGGCGCGCTCTATCTGAACGGCTCGCTGCTCGGCAAATATCCGCAGGGGGGCGGTTCCGGTTCCTCGTGGGTAACGATCCCCCAAACCAGCGGGGAAGTATGGCTCAACGTCCACTTTGACAAGAACGCCAAACTGACGGGCGTGGACGTTTCGGGCATCCCGGGCCCAGTCTATCCGATTCCTCTTATGGACTACTCTTTAGGAGAGCCTCCTGATCTCAACTACGATTATGCTTTTCAAATAGCCGACATCGAAGACGACCAGGTGACGCAGTACGCGCTGGGCATGATCCAGATACCCGTCTTCGGAGGCACCTTCTACCCTTACGGTCCAGTTTAACAAACACCATGATCAGAATCTATCTATTCACCTATGCCGGAGACGCGGAGGAAGCCCTCGTTTGTGTCCGATGCGCCGCGGCGGCCCTCCCTGAAGCCGTCATTACGGTTGTGGACGACAGCGCCGCTCCGCTTCCTGAACGCGTCAGATCCGTCCTTATGTTAACCGGGGCAAGGTATTGTCAAACCGGCTGGACAAGGAACGGCAACCTGCGCGGCCCGGAATGCGTCCGGGGCATCATTTCCACGCTGGCCGGGGAAGCGGAAGAAAATGACGTCATCGTCAAAATCGACTCGGACACGCTCCTGTTGTCGGGCGGATGGGTACGTGACATGCAGCGCAACGGGCTGGCTCTGCACGCCTCCGGCTACCAGGTCCCCAGCCACCCGTCCGAACGCTCCGCCTATGGGCCGTGTTACGCGATCAGCGGACGGGCGGCCAGACTGGCGGCGGAGGAACTGATGAAGGCTGACATCCCCGCGCTCGCTCCCGAAGACCTGACGATCTGCCGGACCATCCAGGGCCTCTTTCCCCCGGAGCGGATCAGGCTTGACGAACCCTGGACGCCCTTCAACAAGGAAGGGAAGTGGACGGCCTGGAACTGGTTCAGCATCGCCGTGACTCCGCAGAAATACGCGGATTTCTGGATGGTTACCTTCGGCAACCCGCGTCCCACGAACATCCCGAAATCCGAGCGGGCCCGCGCGATGGACGCTTTGTTCCGCTGCCGTTTCCCGCAAAACGAAGACGGATCATCTTGTTAACGTTAACAACATGATCTTAATCTTGTAATGCAGGAAAGAAACTGTACAAAATACTTAACATTATTTTTATAAGTATGTTATAATCAGAAAAAAGAATCCCTCCCTGTCCGCCAGTTTTCTTTTATTGTGGTTTATGTAAAGCCTGATTTTATCAGGCTTTTTTTATTTTCGGGCATTCCAGTTTATTGTGGTTTATGTAAAGCTTCCTGTACATGGAGCTGTACATGATATAAAAAATGTACAGCATGGCAGGAATCATCAAGAGAAATAACAAATGGGTTGCCGTCTTCCGAACCCTGGACGGCAAAGAGATCAGAAAAACAACCCGCGTTGACGTTGTTCCAAAGGTTATTCCTCCCGGCGTCAATAAAAGAGCGTTGCTGTCTCAAAATGAAGCCAGGGCTCGCCTTATTGCTGAAGAACTGGAAAACGGATATAAGACGGGCTTCGTAGACTCGAATCGTCTTAAAGCGATAGCGGGGGGAGATATCCAGTCATTCAGCCTTGGAAGAAAGGTGGTGAGTGTTGGCGCCTATTTGAAGGAATGGCTGCAATCAAGATCGGGTAAGATTCAGGCCTATGAACGGGACCGAAAGGCAATCCAGCAGTTTATTGCCTTTTTAGGAAATGATGGGGGACAATCAATCTCGTCTGTGAACAAAAACGTTGTCAGGGAGTTTTCCGAGGTAGAAATGGAGCGTGTTTCATCGGGTACAGTATCCAGATACCTTGAATCTCTATCATGTGCTTTTAATCAGGCCGTTGAAAAAGAATTGATTAGCTCAAATCCTTTTAGAGGGGCAAGGCTGGACAAGAAAAAGAAACAGGCTGATAAGCAGGAACGGGGGGCTTTCACTGTAGAAGAAGTCAAAAGGCTTGTAGAGATTTTGCCGGACGAATGGCCGGACATGATAAGGGTTTGTCTTTACACCGGAGGCCAGAGGCTGGGAGATATTGCAACGCTTAAATGGGATCAAGTAAATCTGGAGGGCGGCCTGATCTCCATGACCACCCAGAAAACCAAGCGGCGCATGAACAAGCCCATCATTGGACCTCTGAAAGAGATTTTGAAAGAAAGGGAAAAGTATTCTATCAATGAATTCGTATTCCCATTGGCGGCCATGAAACATGCTCAAGCGGGCGGGAAGTCCAGCAAGTTGTCTCTCGAATTTACAGGGCTTTTGAAAAAACATGGCATCATTTCCTCGGATGGAATGAAAGCGGAAGGTGATAAGCGTGTTCTATCCGAGAAAAGCTTTCACAGTTTGCGGGCTACAGCAGTAACGATTTTAAGATTGGCTGGAGTACCTGCGGATTTGTGCCGCTTCATCGTGGGTCATGATTCCGAAGAGATTGAGAGGGTTTATTTCCGCCCTGATTCACAGGATGTGGTTCACGCCATGGAAGAAATCTCAAGCAAGATTATTTTGTAATCCCGTCGAAAAAAACCGCCCGCGTCTCCCGACGCGGACGGAAAAGAATAAATAGAAAGGACGTAGTCAGGAATCTGAATACGTGCCTTTTATATCACATTTTACCCTTTAGGCAACCCTTTTTTCAGCGTTTTAGGCAATGTCATGACTTGTCATCCGGTGAACGAAAAATTGATGACAAAACGTCTTAACGGGGTCACAAGACATCAAATCTCATGAAAAACTGGAAATCCTACCCCCCCCCCCCCGCATTTGTAACGCATTAAATATTAGCGCATTAGGAGATAAATTTTCAGCAAGAAAGGGTTACGTTCATGTCAGGTAACGTAATGCTTGTGTTTTTCTTGCTGGCCGTCCTGTTCGGGTTCACTTGTTTCCGACTCGGCATTATTGAAGGTTGCCGGAGAACCACGAAAAGGATCTTGGAGAATATTTCAAAAGGAATGAAGAAAGGGGAATGAATTATTCCCCTTTGTTTTTCTCTTCCTGTAACCGTTTCATAAGGAGTTCTTTATTGTCTCCTGCATATTCCAAGACGTAAATAATCCAGTCCACGATATTCATGCCGCAGGCTTTCGCATAATTATTGAATTCGAGGAATTTATCATGCGATACCTTGAGGTTGATATCAAGATCAGCGATAGAGATTTGGCTATCGTCGGCAGGTTGGGGTTGGTTCATTAGGTTGTCAATAATGATCAGAGCCTTTTTGGGGATCTCTCTGTTCTTTGACATCCAGTTGTTGACTTGACCGTATGACACTCCGCATTGCTCGGCTAACCATTTTCTGTCCTTGTTGAGCGTTTTCAGCCACTGATCTATTTCTTGCTTCGTGTACATGGGCAAATAGTTATCAGCATCGGCTGATAATTGCAAGTCGAAAATAATAACGATATGCTGAAATATTTATTGACTTGTTCAGTATTTGCTGATAATTTCGCCTCATCAACCAACCAAATCATCACACACCCATGATAGATACCATCCAAGTACCAATCAAAAAACTCGCTGAGTCTCCTAAAGCCAGCGGGTCAGTCATGGCCCTTTCAGTCAGGGACAACTTGCCACTGAGCGAGGCCATTATTCAGACCCTCCGCATCTTGGCTCATGATGCGACCGACAGCAAAACGCAACCGAAGAACCCCGAACAGAAGGAGGTGAAGAAGTGAAAGCTCTGTTCGTCCTCGTCTTGTCCGGGCTTGTTTTTTCAGGTTGCGATCAGGGTCCCGGGCATCAACCTGTTAAACAAGCCGATAATCAGAAAAAAGCCCCTAAAAAAGAGACACCAACATGGGAAATTAAAATTGAACAGAACGGCATTCCCGATGCTGTTTTTACAACGGGATATGCAAACTGTGTTGAGGCGTTCAAGATGGGAGCGAGGGCAGATATTCCAATATATGGGTATGTGATTTATAAGCCGGATGGAGGACAAATCATCGTGTCAGGAACGACGAGAATCACCAGGACGAAGGTTAAAAATAATAACGAGTTATGAATGGTGACGTGCTTCTAATTCTTCTGGGCGGCATTATCGTTTTTTTGATGCTTATCATATCAAATTTAGATGGACGTTAAACAATAAACCAATATAAAGAAAATGGATTTACCTCACGAATTAAAAGAAATTCCTTATAGGAATCGGCATCATTTTGCGTTGGTTAACAATGTTGACGGGATATTTCCAGGCCAAATTGTCAGACACAAAAGAACTAAAAAACTATTAGGATCGGTCGGAAAAATAAAAGGGGATCAGATATCGATAGGTCATGTTTGTCCTGATTGGCATAACGCTTGGTACAGTACAGATGATCTTGAACCAGCTTTTCCGGGAGAATGCTGCGGTCTGTGGACATGGCACCAAGACGAACCTAAGTTAAATAAAGGAGATATTTCTTTCCATAGCTGGATGGTAAATCAAATTGTAGGGGAAAACTAATTATGACTAAAGAACAATCAACAGAAATTGAAGTTATCATGGATAAGAATAAAAGCATAGTCGACCTGCTCATTGAGCTGGATAAAGTTCTTAAAGTCGAAACTCGCAAGGATGCCTCTCCGTATTACTTGTCTTCCGACTCCGAAGATAAGATTTTTCGAGCGAAATACGCAGGGGCAATTTACATAGCCCGGCGTCTGCTTGGGTTGAGCCTTGAATGTAAACCCGGCGCATTATTTCCCTCCGAGCCGGTAGACGAGTTTTCCGACCTGGTGATTAAATCTCAACCCTCCGAAAACAATGACCATTGAATACGACGACGAAGACCGGTGCATCCGGGTGGACGGCGAACCTATTTCCTACGGCGTCGCGGTTGGACTCCTGGAGCAGATAGAGCAGGCCATTGACGAGTGGGATTTTGACCACGCTCCCCAATGCTACAACCCGGACGGACACTACGACGACTAAACGAATTTTAACCAATCGCCCGGCCCAGGTGGGGCCTAAAACCAAAACACAAATCGAAAAAACGGTAGATAGAGAAATACGGTCTGGCAGGCGCGGGGATTAAATCCCGTCCGGGCGGCCATTTAACAATCAACAGAAGCTAAATATGGGCAATTACACAAAAACAATGTTGTGCTTAAAAAGGGCCTTGGACGCACAAGCGGACACAATCAAGACACTTTCCCAGGCATTGGATGAGTTGGCGAGAAACCCGGATCTGGAATCTCCTGAAAAGGCTCCAACTCATTCATCCGATGCCGATGAAGTGAAGTATGCCCGGGCTTCCACTCTGGCCAAAAGATTCAATTTCAAAACTGAACAAGGCATCATTCCCATTCTTCAGCGCGGAGTGAAAGAAGGAGCCATCAAGAAGTTAGGAGGGCCTGGCAACAGTAAAAATCGCGGAGCTATAACTACTTTCCTGGTGTCCGATGTAGATGCCTATATGGAAAAAATAAGAGGAATCCAAAAATCATGACTACGTATCAACACCTGATCGACCGGGGCCCCTTCAAGGGGATGGTGGAAACGATCACCAACAACCCGCACCCCGCAAAGACGACGCGCTGCTACATGTGCGCGGCACCGCTGAAAGCCTCGACATCATGGATGTCCCTGGTAGGAGACCATCAGGACGGCGTCTTCACCGCGCGCTTTCTGTGCCCGTTATGCGCCAGGGAACGCCTCAACGGCATCCCGGACGAAGCGGAGCGATGCTGGAACTATACCCAAGCCGCCCAATCAGGGCCCCGGATTACCAAAATCCTCGCTTACCTGATTTTCTGGTGTGGACTGGTTACTGCCGGAGGAACATTCCTCTTCTTAATTTTCCTCCTGCTCAAAAACCTTTTTTAACTGATTAACTAAATAAATAAAATGAAATTTAAAGATTGCACTGTTGGAACTAAAGTGAAAGTCGAGGGGACAATCATCGACATCGTAGAGGAAAAGGCGACCTTGCATGTTGAGTGTAAAAACGGGACGAAATGCTTCATCAACCCTGATGTGCTTGAACGGGATTTTAATCAATACGATCCGAATAGGAAATTCCGAAAGGGCGATATCGTCAAGCCCGATTACAAGGGGAGGAAATGGGAAGGCATGCTTCCCGAAGAAATAGAATATGAAGTTCTGGAAGATGAAGATAACGATGGAATGGTACTCATTAAAATAGACAAAAGTATTGACCCCGCCGGAGAAGGGATTGTGCCTTTCTCAAGATTGGTCTTGATTGAATCAATAGAAGAAATCAGAAAGAAAAATCCATATTACATTAAAAAAGGAGATGGGTGCTTTAATGTTTTGCTTAAACTAGCTCCTTTAGCAATTAAGCTAATATATTGCGTATTTTATGAAGCAGGAACGGGAGTAACCCAAGACGAGGCGCGGAAAAAAGCTCAAGATCTTTGCGATGAAAAAAATCGCGAGTACCGAGAATTATTAAATAACTGAAAAAATAGCCGGGTCAGCGGCAACTGAACCCGGCCTGTTAAACACAACATGAACGAATATGAATAACGAATCAATAGATAAACTCAATTTGCCTCAAAATCCAGTCCCAAAAAAGACACTCTATGAAATTGTCATGTCTTCGGACATGAAAAACGCCATTACGGGGCTTGTGGAGGGCATGATGACGCCGGAACGCTGCATCAGCATCTTCTGGCATTGCTGCCAGAAAACCCCGCAGCTACAGCAATGCGCCCCCGTAACGCTGATTGCGGCCCTCAAAAACCTGCTGATGATGCGTTGCGAGCCGGACGGGATTCACGGCTATCTGGTGCCCTTCTGGGTCAACGATAAGTCAAGCGGACAGTCTATTTTGACGTGTGCAGCCATACCTTCCGCCCGGGGGCTGATGCGTATGGCCCGCTCCAATGGCGTCACCAACCTGAACATCGGCATTGTGCGGAACGGAGAGCCGTTCTCCTGGCGTCTGGATGACGGCAGATTCACGATGAGCCATGTTCCGGGATGGGATGATACCAAAGACCCCATCAGAGGGTTTTACTGCACCTGGACCGACAAAGATAGATATTTGCATGGGGAGCGCATGAGCTTACATGCCGTCAAGGGAATTATGAATCGCACCAAGTCACGGACCAAGAAAGGGGAAATCGTGGGGCCTTGGGCAACCGACTTTCCCCAGATGGGCCTGAAAACGGTCATCAAGCGCGCCTCCAAGCAATGGGATCTTCCTCTTGCCATCCAGGAGGCCATGCGGGAAAGCGATGAACAGGAATTCGGAAAAGAAATGAGGAACGTAACTCCAGAAAAAACAGACGGCCCAGCCGAAGGGGAAACTCCGTGGAACAACGCTCCGTCCCCTGAAGAATTCCGAGAAGAACCGCAGGACGCCCTGCCGGAACCTGAACAGCAGGACGACTTTATACCGGGCCTGGAAATACCGGCCGCAAAAGAATACGCAACCGCCAACATGGAGGACTATTGACATGAGCCTGTCCAAGAACTGTATCGTCTACGAAAACATTTATCAGCGGTCGGAAGCCTGGTTTAAGCTGCGCGCCGGCCGTCTGACCGCGAGCAACTTTAAGCGGCTGCTGACGCCTACGGGAAAGAAACCCCAGCCCAGAACGCACCAGGAAAGGGGACCTTGGGGAGAACTCATCATTGATCTGTGCTGCTCCTTCCTTCGGCCCGATGAAATCAAGTGGGAAGGCAACCGTCATACGGACCAGGGAGAAGAACTGGAACCGGAAGCCCGGGACGAATTCAGAACCATCACGGGAATGACCGTCAAGGAAGTGGGTTTCGTCCTTTGCCAAGACGGACCGGTGGGATGCAGCCCTGACGGGCTCATCGTTGACCAGTCTGGCGACTACATGGCGGGCCTTGAAATCAAGTGCCCCCTCTCCAAGACTCACGCCCTCTACCTGCTCAACGGCGAGCTGCCTCCCGAATACCGTCCCCAGGTGCACGGATCCATGGCGGTGACCGGGCTGCGGACATGGTATTTTTTCTCCTATTGCCGGGGTTTGCGTCCCTTCCTGATCAAAGTGAACTGGGATGCCTACACCGATCAAATCAACGAGACGCTGAATGATTTCAAACGGGAATACCGAGACCAATTTGACGTCATCATGCCTCAAATCCGTCCAGCCGTAGAAGGGAGGGCGGCATAATGAGCAAGCGCATCTTAGGTCTTGATCTGTCGCTAACCGCTACGGGGTGGGCTCTGGTGTGGGATGGTTCCCCTAAATGGGGCGTCATCAAATCCAGGAACAGGAGCGTTAAACGTCTCTCTGAAATCCGCAATGCGGTGCTGGACATCATCAACCAAACACAGCCTTCCCTTGCTGTTATTGAGGGGTATTCCTATGGATCTTCCCAGGGCATGGCCGGGCTGGCGGAATTGGGCGGCGTTATTCGCCTCCTGCTCTTGGACATGGGAATACCTTTCATCGTTGTTGCACCTGCTACCAACAAGAAATTTGCCACGGGGAAGGGCAATGCGGAAAAGGATTTGATGCTCAAACGCGTTTTTCAGCATTGGGCGGCGGATATGAGCAATAATAACGAGGCGGACGCTTTTGCCCTGGCCCAGTTTGGCCGGTGCTACCTCAACCAGGAGGGCTTTTGTGATTATCAAACAAAAACCGTTGAAACCTACAAAAGAAAGGAACTCGGAAAATGAGCCCGGAAGAAAGAGAGAAAAAACGGCTCTGGATGGAGGAATACAACCGCAGAAGAAAAGCCTCTGTCACCAAAACCGCACAGGCCGATCTGGATGACCTCAACGCCATTTGCGGCACCTGCTTCCGGATCGGACAGCAAATAACGGCTATGGGCGTTAGAGGCACCGTTTCCGGTGCTCTGAAAGGCGGGTATCTCCTGGTTAAGCACAAGAAGAGAACTTACCACATTAACCCACATGACGCCTACCCCGTGATCAACCTGTCCGGCACCGTCACTTTTGACGGCTGGACCATGGGTCCGAACGGAAAACTTAAAATCAAGAAAGGATAAATTAAAATGAACAATGTCTATTGCGACAAACCCGGCCATGGCTCTTACCCGCTCCGGGCTTATGAAAAAGACGGGAAAATTTTTGTGGACATGGATTCTTGCACGGAATGCGGGCCGCAGAAAATGGAAGAAGAAGAGGTATATCAGTCCTTTTTGGATAGACTGCGTATCCTTTCCAATCAGCTGGACAGCCTGAAATGGGATCTGGACGGATTAAAGGATGATAGCGAGTCATTAAAGGATGACGTGGATGAACTGATTAAAGACTATGAAAAAGAAAACGCCTAAATGCCCTATTTGCGGCACACCTTTGAAAGCCATACGAGGATATGATGTCCAGGGGATAACAACCGATTGGGTTGCTGGTTGCTACAACTGCTTCTTCCAGAGTTCCCATTTTTGGAAAACCAAGAAGGCATGTATTGAAGATATGGATAGGCTTGTTTCTTTGTTTCCGCCCATCATGAGGTGTTGGCCGGGGGACAAGCTCGTATATAGTGGCAGTATTTATCCCGTTACGATTGTCTCTAAAGACCTTGATTTATGCACAATAACCGTTCGCGACTACGCAGGAAATGCTTCCATCATTTACTGTGATGAGGTGGATCAATGGCCCTGGGAGATTGAGCAGAAAGGAGTCCAGCAATGATAATTATTGATTTATTCGATATTTTAATATTTTCAATTTTAGTTATATTATTAGTTATTCTTATCATTCAATATATTATATACAAAATAAAAAAATGAAACTGACGTCTGAACAACAAGCTTTTTACGAATATGGACGCGCAAAACTGGCACTCCAACTTAGAATAGATAGTATTCGTGAATATACAATACTTGCTTGGCGTAAATATTATGATGATATGTCCAAGTCCGAAAGAAGAATCATATGTGATCAACATGCCCTTGGCCTCTTAGTTGAACGACTCCGAGAAAAGCGGACCGCATGTCGGGCGTGGGTGCATCCTATGCGACGAAGATGCTCGAACTGTAAACATGAGCTAACGCAGTACAAGTTCTGCGCAGCCTGCGTCCATGAAGGATGGCCTGTTTACTGGGAGCCGAGAAAGGAGGGAGAGTGAATGAGCTACATCTTTTCGCGGGCGCTGGTGGAGGCATACTTGGAAGCGAGCTGCTCGGATTCCGCACCGTTTGCGCTGTCGAACTTGAACCCTATCCCGCAAGCGTACTGCTCGCCCGACAGAATGACGGCTTACTCCCGCCTTTCCCGGTTTGGGATGACGTACGAACCTTTGACGGACGACCGTGGCGCGGCCTTGTTGACGTGGTATCTGGAGGCTTCCCGTGCCAGGACATTTCAGCCGCAGGAAAAGGCGCCGGCATTGACGGCGCCCGCTCCGGCCTCTGGCGGGAAATGCACCGAATTATCAATGAGGTACGACCGGAATTCGCATTCCTGGAAAACTCACCTCTGCTTGTGGGAAGAGGACTTGCCAGAATCCTCGGTGACCTTGCCCGCATCGGGTATGATGCTGCATGGTGTGTGCTGGGAGCTGACGCCGTTGGATTACCCCATCGCCGCGCCAGATTATGGCTTCTTGCCCACGCCGCGGGCCTGCATAGGCACGCACGGCATAGCTTGGAGCCGCGCGGAACAAGGCAATCACAAATGCAACCTGGAAGATTACCTGGCATATCTCTATATCAGGAATGGAAGGAAGCGCGTCAGGGGGATGTGCGTGTCGGCGTCTTTCGTCGCCCTGATGATGGGGTGGCCCCAGAAGTGGACGAGCTTAAAGCCCTTGGCAACGGACAAGTACCGGCTGTGGCGGCAACTGCATTCCGGGTTTTGCTTGGCAGATTCCAAGAAGGAAAGGAGGGGGAATGAACACCTTTAACACTGCCAAAACCGAACAGACTACCAACGTTTGGCTCACTCCGCGCTACGTATTGGACCTGCTGGGGCAGTTCGATACGGACCCTTGCGCCGCCACAGTGCGTCCGTGGGATTGTGCCCGCGTCAACTACACGGAAGAGGATAACGGTCTTCTGATGCCATGGGAGGGGCGCGTATGGCTCAATCCACCCTAT
>OGFH01000635.1_pt1 | contig 12483 bp, 10 predicted proteins | sample 1570941 | NCBI WGS metagenome assembly OGFH01 (sample SAMEA2582051, study PRJEB24529) | metagenome | biome: Human gut stool | place: China | collected 2011
GTTTTCGGACCGCAGCCGGTGCGGAGCCGCTAACCGAAAGCCTTGCATTCCAGCCGCGACCGGTACGCTTCATCCGCAAAGGTAAGAAATCCGTAATTCGCGGTGGCGCCTTTTTCGGCCCGCAGGTCATACTGGTCGAGCAACTGCCCCACCCTGCGTCCTACGGCAGGCGAAGGATCGACCACGGCAACCCCGCGTTCACCGATCACCTGCCGGAAAACCGGGAGCAGGAACGGATAGTGCGTACAACCCAACACGATCTGGTCGGCACCCTCGCGGATCATCGGCTCCAGCACGCGGCGCACGGTCTCGACGGCTTCGGGCGACTGCTCGCGGTCTTCCTCGACCAGTTCGACGAACCCTTCGCCTACGGCGGTCAGCACCCGGATATTCTCCCCGTAACGGGCTGCCGTGCGGCGGAACAGGTCGCCGTCCAAACTCCGGGCCGTAGCCAGCACACCTACCACCCCGCTGCGGGTATTCAGGCAGGCGGGCTTCACGGCGGGTTCCATACCTACGATAGGCATCTGCCGGTATTTGCGGCGCAGAAAATCGATGGCCGCAGCCGTAGCCGTATTGCAGGCGACGACGACCATTTTGCAACCGGCACCGACCAGCCGTCCGACCGCCTCGTCCGCTAGACGGCAGATCTCATCGGCCGGACGCGCACCATAGGGACAATTCTTACCGTCGCCCAGATAGACGAGCGACTCCTCCGGCAACTGGCGGCGAATTTCGCGCCAGACCGTCAGGCCGCCCAACCCCGAATCATATACGCCGACAGGCCGGTTATCCATTTCGTTCCTTCAGTTTTTCAGTGATAAATTCGAGGATTTCGTCATCGTTCATCGCGCCGCCGTCGATCGTCAGCGCAGCCTGTCCGTAAAACGGCTCCCGCTCGGCCATGTTGCGCGACATGAATTCGACCAGCTCCCGGTCGTCGAGTCCCCTCAACTTGGGGCGCTTCCAACGTCCGTGAGGACTCAAACGCGCTGCGATCTGCTCCGCCGAACGGCGGATATAGACCGTCAGACCGGCTCCGTTCATACGAGCCATGTTGTCCGCCCAGACGGGAAGCCCGCCGCCCGTGGAAACCACCAGGTCGTCGCCCGAAGCGATCAGCTGTTCGAGCATCCCGCGCTCCGCCTTGCGGAAATACTCCTCACCGGCATAATGGAAGATGTCGCACACGTCGGCACCCTCCTGTTTCTCGATCCGGTCGTCGGTATCGGCGAAGTCGTAACCCAACCGCCGGGCGAGCCGACGGCCGATGGTGGTTTTTCCGCACCCCATGTATCCGACCAGAAAAACGATCATATCCTAACTCCTAAAATAAATTCAACTGCTCGGTATCGACGATCACCTCCTCCGTGTCGCCTTTCGGACGTTCGATTTCGAACTCGGCGTCCGTACCCTCGACGGTCATCGTTTCGGGCAGGTCGAAATCCCCCTCCGAACCATTCGGAGCATCCTCCCCGGAAGGCTCCGGCCGCTCGGGTCGCTCCGGCTCCACGAAAGCGAGCGTCGCCACGTCGTAGGTCGTAAGGCGCTTGCCCTTGGCCCGGTGGCTCTTCACGCCGACGAAACCGTCCACGTCGATCTCCTCCGCCGGACGCGAAGCCTGTGCCCCCTGGAAGGTCAGCACCAGCACAGCCCCCGGGCAGGACGTCACGGCCACCAGATCGGCATCTTCGTCCAGGAACGACTGCATCTTTTCACCCTGCTCGGCCGTAAAGCGCTTCAGATAGTAGTAATTCTGCGAGCGGTCGAAATAGGCCACCGCATAGACCGTGTCGGGCGAATATTTCGACACGTGAACCGTATCGTCGGGAAAGTGCTGCGTAATGTCGAAATTCGTCGTGTAATAGACGTTCTTGGCCGTGCGGACAATGAGTTTGTCATCCCCCTGGAACTCGCCGAGCAATACGCCCCGGCCGTCCGTATTGAGCCGGTGCACGTCTTCGTCGTACCAGATCTGCTGTCCTCCGAGGGTCGAAGTACCCCGCTCCTTGAGGACGATCTTATGGATGCCGTAACGCGAGAAAAGGTTGCCCTGGCTCTGCCGCCCCTTGATCGCCACGGTCGAGAAATCGAGATCGACGATCACCTTCTTCAAACGCGGACGCGGCTTGAAGTAAATCTTCAACACTTCGGCCTCACCGTTCGGATTGACAGACATATAGAGGATTTCACTCTTCGGATCGCCTTTGGTGATGTTGTACTCCTTGTCGCGCGTGATACCCTTGATGGCGCAGCGCTTCATCAGGATCGGGCCGTTCTTGCCGTCGCGGTAGAGGACGTTATAGATCGTCCGCTCGTCGTTGCGCTTGAACACCCCAATATAATAGATATTCTTGTCGAAAAAGGCTTTGTCGCTTACCTTCGTAATCACATAGCGGCCGTCTTTGGTGAACACGATCACGTCGTCGATATCCGAACAGTCGCACACGAACTCGGAATCCTTCATCGACTTGCCGATTCCGAAGAAGCCCTCCACACGATCGACGTACAGTTTGGCATTGGTGACAGCCACCTTCGTCGCTTCGATCGAGTCGAACTCGCGCAACTCGGTACGCCGCTCGCGGCCCTTGCCGTATTTGTCGCGGATACGCTCGTAATAAGCAATCGTATAATCGGTCAGATGCGCCAGATGGTGCTGCGTCTGGGCGATATCCTCCTCGATCTGCCGGATCTCGTTGTCGGCCTTGTCGCTGTCGTAACGCGAAATACGGATGAACTTCAGCTCCGTCAGACGCTGGATGTCCTCGGTCGTGACCGCACGGCGCAGCACCTTGGTAAACGGTTCCAACCCCTTGCCGACGGCTGCGTAAGCCTCCTCGCGGGTTTTGCAGCCCTCGATGAGCTGATACAATTTATTAACGATGAAAATCCGCTCCAGAGAAGCCGCATGCCATGCTTCGTTGAGTTCGTTCAGGCGGATTTCAAGCTCCATTTTCAGCAGCTCGCGGGTATGCTCCGCTGAACGGCGCAGGATCTCGCTCACCCCCAGGAAATGGGGTTTGTCATCGCAGATCACGCAGGCATTCGGGGCGATCGACACTTCGCAGTCCGTAAAAGCGTAGAGCGCGTCGATGGTCTTGTCCGACGACTCGTCGGGCGAGACCTGAATGACGATTTCGACCTTGTCGGCCGTATTGTCGTCGACCTTTCGGATCTTGATCTTGCCCTTGTCGTTGGCCTTGACGATCGAATCCTTGATAGACTCGGTGGTCGTGGTGTAGGGAATCTCGGTGATGGCCAGCGTCCGCTTGTCGATCTTCGAAATGCGGGCACGCACCTTGACCGTACCGCCCCGCAGTCCGTCGTTGTAGCGGCTCACGTCGATCATGCCGCCCGTCGGGAAATCGGGGTAAAGCTGGAAATCACGTCCCTGGAGGTGCGCAATGGCGGCGTTGATCAGCTCCACGAAGTTGTGGGGCAGGATTTTCGAAGCCAGTCCCACGGCGATGCCGTCGGACCCTTGGGCCAGCAGCAGCGGGAACTTGATGGGCAGCGTCACCGGCTCCTCCTTGCGGCCGTCGTACGACAGCATCCACTCCGTCGTCTTCTTGTTGAAGACCACGTCGAGGGCGAATTTCGAAAGACGCGCCTCGATATAACGGCCCGCAGCGGCTTCGTCGCCGGTGAGGATGTTGCCCCAGTTGCCCTGACAGTCTATCAGCAGGTCCTTCTGTCCCAACTGCACCAGCGCATCCTTGATCGAAGCATCGCCGTGCGGGTGATACTGCATGGTCTGGCCCACGATATTGGCCACCTTGTTGTAACGACCGTCATCGACGGCTTTCATGGCATGCAGAATACGCCGCTGCACCGGCTTGAGTCCGTCCTGCACGTGCGGAACGGCTCGTTCCAGGATGACATACGAAGCGTAATCGAGGAACCAGTTACGGTACATACCCGTCAGCTTGCGCACGCCGCCCTCCTCGGAGAGCAACTTGCCGTATTTGCCCGTCGGAGCGGCGGACTCTTCGGCCCCGACACTCCCCGCAGCGTCATCCGCCGCCGCAGGAACCTCGCCGGGCAGATCGTCCCGTTCCGTCATATCTTCTCTTTGTTCGCTCATAATCTATGTTCTGTTTTCGGTTTCGCACCGGCACCGCACAAGAAAACCGCACCGGTCGATAAGAAACGGCGGTTACCCGATCGCCAGGTCGCTCTCCACGATATCCTCCTCGATACGCAGGTTACCGATAATAAAGCCCTGCCGCTCATAGGTGTTCTTACCCATGTAGAACTCCAGCATATCGTGGATCGGGTCGTCCTTCGTAAGCCGCACCTTATCCAGGCGGATATCCTGGCCGATGAACCCCCGGAACTCGTCGGGAGAAATCTCACCCAGACCTTTGAAACGGGTGATTTCGGCGTTGGCGCCGCATCGTGCGACCGCCCGGTTTTTCTCCTCCTCGCTGTAACAGTAATGCGTCTCCTTCTTGTTACGCACGCGGAACAACGGTGTCTGCAACACGTACAAGTGTCCGCCGCGGATCACGTCGGGAAAGAATTGCAGGAAGAAGGTCATCAGCAGCAAGCGGATGTGCATGCCATCGACATCGGCATCGGTGGCGATCACGACCTTGTTGTACCGCAGGTTGTCCATATCCTCCTCGATGTTGAGCGCCGCCTGCAACAGGTTGAACTCCTCGTTCTCATATACGACCTTCTTCGTGAGGCCGAAGCAGTTGAGCGGCTTGCCCCGCAGCGAAAAAACCGCCTGCGTACGCACGTCGCGGCTCTTGGTGATCGAACCGGATGCCGAATTACCCTCCGTAATGAAGATCATCGACTCCTCGGCCAGCTCGTTCTTGTCCGTCAGATGTATCTTGCAGTCGCGCAGCTTCTTGTTGTTGAGCGACACCTTCTTGGCCGTTTCGCGGGCTTTCTTCTGAATACCGGAGATCGCCTTGCGCTCCTTCTCGTTCTCGACGATCTTCTTTTGCAGAATCTGGGCCGTCTCGGAGTGCTTGTGCAGGTAGTCGTCCAAGTGCTTGGCCAGAAAATCGACGATGAAGTTGCGCAGCGGAACCCCCGGTTCGATCTCCTTCGAGCCCAGTTTGATCTTGGTCTGCGACTCGAACACCGGATCGGTCACACGGACCGAAATGGCGGCGATGATCGACGTGCGGATGTCCGAAGGATCGTAATCCTTGTGATAAAACTCCTTGATGGTCTTGGCGATCGCTTCACGGAAAGCCGCCTGATGCGTACCGCCCTGCGAGGTGTATTGTCCATTGACGAACGAATAGTAACTCTCGCCGTAACCCGTACCGTGTGCGATGGCCACTTCGATATCCTCGCCCGAAAGGTGGATCGGCGCATAAAGCGGCTCCTCGGTCATGTTCTCGCCCAGAAGGTCCAGCAAGCCGTTCTTCGAAACATAGCTCTGACCGTTGAAACGGAAGGTCAGCCCCAGATTGAGGTAAGTATAGTTGCGAATCATCTGCTCGACGTACTCCAGATTGTAGGAATAGTCGCCGAACACCTCCCGGTCCACACGGAAACTGATAAACGTACCGTTTTTCTCCTGCACGCCGCTCTCCCAGCGGTCGCTCTGCTCGAGCCCCTGCGCGAAAGTCACCGTGCGGGCCTCGCCGTCGCGCACCGAACGGGCGGTAAATTCGCTCGAAAGCATATTGACGGCCTTGACGCCGACACCGTTCAGTCCGACGGTCTTCTTGAAGGCCGAACCGCCGTACTTGCCGCCGGTATTCATCTCGCTGACGGCCGCAGCGAGGGACTTGAGCGGAATACCGCGCCCGTAGTCGCGGACAGTCACGATGTCGTCCTCGACCGTCACGTCGATCTGCTTGCCGGCGCCCATGATGAACTCATCGACAGAGTTGTCCACCACCTCCTTGATCAGGACGTAAATGCCGTCGTCGGCCTGCGAGCCGTCGCCCAGCTTGCCGATATACATACCCGGCCTCAACCGGATGTGCTCCCTCGGCGAGAGGGTCACAATGGCATCGTCGCCATAGCTGTTGCTGGTGTTATCTATCTTTTTATCGGACATAATCGTTTATTTCTGTTTCTTGATTTCGGCGAGCCTTACGCACATCGACGCCCGCACCTGCTCCATCAGCTCCTTCGGATCGGCAGCGGCGACCCGTTCGGCGCTCACTGGCGGCAGAATACTTACCGTCAATTTATTGCGCCAGTTGAACATCCCGTTGCGGCCGATCATTGTGGTCGTACCGTACAACACCACCGGCAGGATCTCGACGCCGGCCTCGCGGGCCAGCGTGAAAGCCCCCGCCTTGAAACGATGGATTGCGCCGTCGTGCGAACGCGTGCCCTCCGGAAAGATCGCCACCGAAGCGCCGCGCGAAAGCCACAGCTTTCCGTCGCGGATCACCTTCTCCATCGCGGCCGTGGCATGGCTCCGGTTGATGCAGATATCCCCGTGCAGCAAAAGGAACTGACCGAAAAACGGCACCTTGAAAACTTCCCGCTTGGAAACCCACCGAAAATTGAGCGGCACGAAATAGAGGGTCGGAATATCCAAACCGGCCTGGTGATTGACCACGATAACGTACGGTTTGCGACGGTCGATATACTCCCTGCCGGTAACCCGGAACTTCCACAGAGGCGGAACCGCATAGAAAATACGGACCAATATCCGGGACAGTTCGTGCACGATCCTCCGGGATTTGTCGAAAGGCCACGTCAAAAGCAACGCCACGGCGGACAATACCAGAAAAAAAGTGCAGATAACGAACAGGAAAAGGTAGAATAAAACGCTTAACATAAGGTATGGTCACAATTATCCACGATAATTCAAGGAACAAAAGTACAAAAATTTATCGGGTATTTTAACCGCGATCCCCGAAATTTTTATCAATACCTCCCTGCGGCAAAAAAGGGTTCGCACCACGGCCGAAGCCTTCGGAGGACCGGCGAAATCCCATTTACGACCTCGACACATAACGCGGTGCGGCGACCTTTCAGGATCGCCGCAGCGCCGTTCACAGGCCGGAATCTCAAAACTTCACCTCCGGTACGGTCTGCGCACCTTCCTCGGCCGCAAAATAGGCTTTCTGATCGAAGCCGAACATGCCGGCGATCAGGTTGGCAGGGAAGCGGCGGATCGTCACGTTATACTGCCGGGTCGCATCGTTGAAGCGTGTGCGGGCCACGGCGATCCGGTTTTCCGTTCCTTCCAGTTGGGCTTGCAGCTCCAGGAAATTCTGGTTGGCCTTCAAGTCGGGATATTGCTCCGCAACGGCGATCAGACGTCCCAGAGCCGATCCCACCTTCTGCTGCGCCTGCTGAAACTCGGCCAGCTTCTCGGGCGTCAGGTCCGCTGCATCCAGTTTGAACGACATGGCCTGGGCACGGGCTTCGACCACCTCGGTAAAAGTGGACTGCTCGTGCGCAGCATAGCCCTTGACGGTATTGACCAGATTGGGAATCAGGTCGGAACGACGCTGGTACTGCGCCTCGACATCGGCCCAAGTCGTATTGACGGTCTCTTCGGCCGTGACCATTCTGTTATAGGCCGAACAGGAGCCGCTGATGAACAGCACCACAAGTACGACCACTACGATCCAGATAACTTTTTTCATTTTTTCTATCGTTTTTTAGTGAATTTCCAAATTTACCAACGGGAACCGGCACCGCCGCCACCGAAGCTGCCGCCGCCGAAACCTCCACCGAAGCCGCCGCCCGAACCGTGTCCGCCGCCGAAACCTCCGATCCACATACCCCCGCCCCCGCGATGGTTGTTGTTATCGCTGCGTGCACTTCGGGACTGCCGCTTCACGACGAAACCGCATTTGCCGCAACGGTAAGTGTCTTCGAACAGGTTGTAATGGTCCGTCTGCCCGACGAGGTTCCGCGATTGCAGCACCAACGCGAAAGCACGACACCGGGGACAACGTCTGGAACGGTAGAATCCGACCAGCATGACGCCCAGCGGCACGAAGACGACCAGAAAGACGATCAGGAAAACCGCCCACGCCGGCAAATCGTCCGTTGCCCGGAAATCGTCGTTGCCGCCCAGATCGAGCTCGCTGCCCTCAAGCACCGATGCCACGGCACGCAGCCCCGCCACCATGCCGGCGCTGTAATCTCCCTCCCGGAAATACGGCAGCATGTAACGCATCTGGATCCGCTTGCAAAGTGCATCGGGCAAGACACCTTCCAGTCCCGGTCCGGTCACGAACCGCACTTCCCGGCGATCGACGACCAAGAGAATGCCCAGTCCGTTGTCCGAATCGGCGCGGCCGACACCCCATTGGGAAAAAAGCGTATGGGCGAAGGAGAAAAGATCATCTCCGCGAATATCCTCCACAGCGACCACGGCGACCTGGGCCAGCGCCCGATGCCTGAGCGAATAGCAAAGCGAGTCTATCTCGGCGACTGCCGAAGGGGAAAGAACCCCGTCGGGATTCGACGTGAACCGATAACGGTTGCCGACCTGCACGTTGGGAATCTCCTCCACACCGTACGGCCGGGCAGCCGAACCCAGAAGCGGGAACAGCATTCCGAAGCAAAATATCGTCAGAATTATTTTTTTCATCGTCCTACTAAACCTACCTAATGCAACTTATATTATATGCGCATTTCCGAAACCGGGAAGCCGTTGCCGCTTCGCAAAACGGCCTCCCCGTCGCCGGCAAATGTACGAAAAAATCCGGCCTATCTACATCGGCCGTGTCAAAATCCGGAAGCTCCAGCCCGACATCCGCTCATCGACATGCGAGCAGAGCTGTACGCGTTCGCCCGTCAGGGCGTCCGCATAGCCTCCGGCGTAGATTCCCGTATCGAAATCGGCATGTACTTCATAAGGCGATACGTTCAACAGGGCGACTACCCGATTTTCCGGAGTTTCCCTCACGAAAGTCAGCAGGCAATCCTCGGCATTGTTGCGGATTTCGACGAAGGAGCCGCCCCGCTCCCCGGAAGCGAGAGCCGGAGCATCGTGCCGCAAAGCGATCAGCCGCCGGTAGAACTCCGTCGTTTCGTTCGGCTCGCAAGCGGGCAGCGGGTCCCGGTCGAAAAAGGCGAAAGAGTGGTCATAACCGAACTCCTGCCCCGTGTAAACCAACGGCAGCGACTGCGGCAGCAGAAACGTCAGGGCCGTCATGACCCGCACGGCAGGCCCCAGGCGGACGAATTCGCTACCGCTCCAGGAGTTCTCGTCATGATTCGAAGTGAACATCAGCCGCAAAGCCCAAGCCGGGACGTGCTTCCGATCGGCATAAAGATACTCCCGAATACGATCGACCCGGCACTTCTGCTGCGCCACGTCGTTCATCAGGTGATAAAGCCGCCAGGCATACGACGCGTCGAAAGCCCGGTCGAACAGGTAATCTTCCTCGGCTTCGGCCAGCAGGAACAGGTCGGGTTTCACCGCCCGCAACCACCGTGCCGCCTCCTGCCAAAATTCGATGGGAACCAGCATCGCCATATCGCAGCGGAAACCGTCCACCCCGTGTTCCGCAAGCCAAAAACGCATGGCGTCGATCTGTCCCTGCCAGACGGCCCGATTGGTGTAGTCGAGCTTGGCCGTATCGTCCCATCCGTTAGGAACGGCGGGCCTGCCCGAAGCGTCCCGTTCGTACCAGTCGGCCGGACATTCCGCGCGCCAGCGGGCGTCGCGCGAAGTGTGGTTGGCCACCCAATCGATCAAGACCTTCATTCCCAGGGCGTGAGCCCTCCGAACAAAAGCGTCGAAATCGGCCAGCGTCCCCAGTTCGGGATCGACGGCCCGGTAATCCCGAATCGAATAATAGGAGCCCAGCGATCCCTTGCGACCGACCTCCCCGATGGGATAATGAGGCATCAGCCAAACGGCATCGATGCCCAAATCCCGCAAAAAACCGAGCCGCTCCGCAGCGGCGGCAAGCGTTCCTTCGGGCGTCGCCTGCCGCAGATTCATCTCGTACAACACGGCATTCCGGCTCCACACAGCATTCATCATATAATCAATCGTCTCTTTTAGCGTTATAAAATACAGTAATCGCAAATATAGCAAACAAAAACCTTCCCATTCATATATTTTTTCTACCTTTGCATACCAAAATTACACGTGTACTACAAAACTATTTCGAAATGAAACGAATAAAGGCCTTCGCCCTCCTGCTCGGGGTCGTCGTTCTTGCGTCATGCGCCTCCCAGAAGCGCGTGATCTACCTGCAAGACACTCAAGCCGACGAGCAGGTCAAAATCGCCCAGGATTATCAAATACGCATCAAGCCGCTGGACCGTCTGACCGTCGTGGTCAACAGCCGGGACCCGGAACTGGCTGCGCCGTTCAATACATCGACCTCTCTCAACTCCCTGACCGGAACGCCTCTTTCGACCTATTCGTCGAACAGTGCGTCGTTACAGATCAGGACCGTCGATGAAAACGGCGACCTCGATATGCCGATCATCGGCCCCATTCAATGCAAGGGCAAGACCCGCAGCGAACTGGCCCAGGAAATCGCGGACAAAATCCGGGAAGGCGGATACATCAGCGACCCGACGGTCAATATACAGTTCGCCGATATGAAAATCTCGGTCATCGGAGAAGTCGCCCGTCCCGGACAGTACGACATCACCAACGACCGCATCTCCCTGTTGGACGCCCTGTCGCTGGCAGGTGATCTGACCATCTACGGCGTGCGCTCCGACGTTAAGGTAATCCGGGAGGAAAACGGCGTCCGCACCACGGCATCTCTCGATCTGACTTCGCAGGACATTTACGATTCGCCCTATTTCTATCTCCAGCAGAACGACGTAATTTACGTGAAGCCGAACAAGTACCGGGCCCAGGCCGGCGAAATCAGCCAGAACCGCAGTTTCTATATCTCGCTGGTCAGCACCGCCGTGTCCGTAGCGACTCTGATCGTCACACTCACCCGTTAATTTTCACAACAAGGCATGACACCTAACAATATCAACCCGAACTCCGCGAACAGCGATACAAAGCAGGAGGAACACATTACTTTCTCGGTGCACGATCTGATCCAGACGGTAATCGCCAACTGGTACTGGTTCGTCATCTCGGTATTCGTTTGCGTCGGATGCGGTTACATCTACATTTTACGCACCCCGAAAATATACAGCCGCACGGCCAACATCCTCGTGAAAGACAGCCGCAAGGGAGGAGATACCGACCTGGCGACCCTGAGCGACCTGGCGGGCCTGTCACAGCGCCGCAATGTGGACAACGAAATTTATATTCTCCAATCACGCCGCCTGATGACGGAAGTGGTCAAACAGTTGGGTTTGACCGTTCAATACGAAACGAAGGAAGGATTACGGCCCCAGGATCTCTACGGGCAAAGTCCGATCGCAGTGGAGTTCATCAACGATAACGACCGGCAGGGATTCCGGTTCGAAGTTTCGCTGCGCCCCGACAGCATCGTAAAACTCAACTACTTCGAAATATTCGGTCCCGACAAACAGAAATTCAAGCAGGAAATTTCGGCCGTATTCGGCGATACGATCTCCACGCCTGTCGGCCAAATGATTATCCGGCCGACTCTCTATATGTCCCCCGATTACTACGAAAAGGCTCCGATCCGGGTCACCAAAGGCAACTTGGGCGTAGTAACGCAGTTCTACCAGCATGAAGTCAAAAGTTTCGTAGCCAACAAACAGGCCTCGATCATCACCATTTCTATGAAAAGTTCCGTTCCCAAAAAAGCGGAAGATGTCATCAATACGCTGATCGCGGTTTACGAAAAAGATGCGATCGACGACAAACGGGGGATCGCAGAAAGCACGGGACAATTCATCGACAATCGGTTGGAGATCATCTCCGAAGAACTGAGCGAAGTGGACCGCAACATCGAAAAATTCAAAAAAGACAACAAAATATACGATATCGTATCGGAAGCCGAGCAGACGATTACCGAAAGCGCCCAATATAAAACCGACGGCCTCTCGCTGGAAAACCAGATCCGAATGACGGAATTCCTCAAAGAATACCTGCTGGACCCGACCAAAACCAATGAACTGATTCCCGGAACGCTCTCGATCAACAGCCCCGCGATCAACTCCCAGATAGAGGGCTACAATACCGAGTTGCAACGCTATATGAAGCTCAACTCCGAGAGTTCGGAGAACAACCCGATCATTCAGAATCTCGGCAACGGACTGGCTTCCACACGCCGGTCGATCATCGCGACGCTCGATTCCTATATCTCCACGTTGCAGATCCAACTGGCCGCTTTACGAAAGGAAGAGGCGCTGACCAATCAACGAATATCCTCGGTACCGACGCAGGAAAAACAGATTCTGGACATCGTCCGTCAGCAGAAAATCAAGGAGGAACTTTACCTCTACCTGCTCAACAAACGCGAGGAGAACGCCATCACCATGGTCATCACGGAAAGCAACTCGCGCACGATCGACAGTGCATACGGTTCCCCGCGCCCCGTGTCGCCCAATACCGTGCTGATTGCGGGAATCGCCTTCCTGTTCGGACTAGATCGGAAGAGCGTCGTGTAGGGAAAGAATGTAGATCTCGGT
>OGFH01000637.1_pt1 | contig 12453 bp, 9 predicted proteins | sample 1570941 | NCBI WGS metagenome assembly OGFH01 (sample SAMEA2582051, study PRJEB24529) | metagenome | biome: Human gut stool | place: China | collected 2011
CACCAGTTTGCCGGTCTCCGCGAGCCAGGTTCCCGTACCGATCTTTTTCAGTCTCGATTCTTCATAATATTTCATGATCTGGGTGATGCACTGCATATGACTATGATCCGCATGCCGGGCCACTACACCGTCTCCCAGCTGTACCATGACCGGGATCTCCAGTGAAGTATAAGCATTATATATGTAGACTTTACCGAAATTTTTGCCAGGTCTGCACAGGCTGCTGTCGATGTAGACCGGCAGGCGGCAACGGTTTCCCAGAAAATCATCGTCTGTAATGTTTTCCTTTTCCGTAAAGACAAATTCACCCTCACACTCGATCTGGAGATTCGTATATCCCCAGCCGTTCCTCACGATGGTCAGATTGTTCTCCGTGACGCCGTAATTATCTGCGCTGCGAGGCAGTTTTTTCACCAGTTCTTTCTCTTCCGTCAGGAATTCCAGCTGTTGCTTTTTATTGATACAGATCAGGAATTCTTCCACATTCTGTTCGTTGCCCTCATAAGTGGACAGGATCCGGTAACTGTCATAGAAATGGGCATCGTTCCCCTGGAACAGCCGCAGAAATTCCGGATCATAGAACAGCCGCACAGCTTCCTTCCAGTTGTTCTTCGCCAGGTTGGCAAAATGGAACAGATTCCGGATAGCTCCGATGGAAGAATTCAACATCCCATGCTCCACCGTCACCACAAAAGGAAGATTGTATTCTCCTCTGTTGCTGACTACGGAAAAAGAGCCCTTGATCACATCCCCTTCCTCCAGATCTTCTCCGTGGAAGCAGTAAAAAATTTCTGCATCGGAGCCGGTAAACTGATCCGTCATACATTCCATCCGAAGATGGTCCGAGATCACGGATCCTTTTACATAGCCTTCCGACGCAGAAAGAATGTGAAAAGAGCCCTCATATATTGTCCCCTGTGACAGGGAAATCTCTATTTTAGCGCAGGAGAATTCCAAAGAACCGTTCTCATAATCGAAGTTTCCTCCTAAAATTCTATCAATAATCTCCTGCATGTACCTTCACCCGTTCCCTGTTGTCATTTGGATTTATTATACCAAATTTACCAGTTGAGAGCAAGCTGTAGACCCGGTTAGTCCAGGTTTAATTTTCGGTTCATGATGTAATAAGATACGCCGTACATGATGGCCGCAATGAGCAGACTGGTGATCACGTTAATATCATAGGCGGAATTGGTGCTCACCGTGATTCCACTGGCACTGTTTGCGACATTGGCACCAAACATGAATGCGCTCTGTACGGTGCTGCCGATGATGGACGACAGGATCGTCAGGCCGGCATATGCCAGAATTCCCATCAGGCCTTTATGTTTGGAGGAAAGCTGTCCGATGGTCAGCGCTCCGAACAGAGTGACCATGGTAATGAACGGTCCTGCCACATAGGTTAAGAGCAGCGTGATTCCATAATGCAACAGATTGATCCCCATCTCTTCTTCGTATGTTCTGCCAAGTTCATAAAAAGCATCTGCCAGAAATTCCCAGATATTCCCATTATATTGTGTCAGTACACTACTCAGTTCACCGATATTTAAAAGGCCTGTCATCAGAGACACGATCAGTGCCACCACTGAAATACCAATGCCTATCGTAATGAACAGATACCAGACACCGGAGACCAGTACCTTGCTTAAAAACAGCTGGTTAGCTGTTACCGGCAGGGTGTGGGACAGATAGCCTTCATCCGTATACATACTGCGGTAAAAGCGGATGCCCAAAAAAATCAACATGCCCCAGGTAGACGCCAGCAGCATGATCACATACAGGATCAGTGTTGCCACAAAGGAAGAGAGTACAAACCAGCTCTGTGTCGCATTCATGTTATTGCCGTCCGCAATCTCCGTTACCAGTCCTCCCGGCATGCGTAATACCACGCAGCCGATCACGGTGACCACAAGCATTCCCAGAAGCATCAGTGTACCGGCTTTCCAGATATTTTTCCATTCATATTTCATTAACTTTCCTAACATGCGAACACCTCCCTGAAGTAAGCATCTACAGACTTTCCCTTCTCTTCTCTGATATTGTCAACAGATGTATACAACACCAGCTGACCGTAGCGCATGAAGATCACTTCATCCAGTACCTGCTCCACATCCTCGATCAGATGGGTAGAGATCAGCACGGTGGCTTCCGGATTGTAGTTGTTGATAATGGTGCGCAGGATGTAATCTCTCGCTGCCGGATCCACACCGGCAATCGGCTCATCCAAAATATACAGGCTGGCATTCCGGCTCATGACAAGAATCAGCTGTACCTTCTCCTTCGTACCTTTGGATAAGGTCCGCATCTTCACCGAAGGATCGATTCCCAGACTCTTTAACATCTCTTCCGCACGTTCCCTGGAAAAGTCTGTATAAAAGTCCTGAAAGAAATCCAGAATCTCCCGGATCGTCTGATTCATGGTCAGATACGTGCGGTCCGGCAGATAAGCTACCTTGCTCTTGGTCGCCGGTCCTACATAATTTCCGTCGATCATGATGGTGCCTTCCGTCGGTGTCAGCAGACCGTTCAGCATTTTGATCAGTGTCGTCTTACCGCTGCCGTTGGGTCCCAACAGGCCAATGATCTTCCCCTTGGGGAGACTTACGGTCAGATTGTTCACAGCCACATTGGCACCATATTTCTTGGTCAGATTTACAATTTCTACCAGATTATTCATTTCTATTTCCGCCTCTCTTTATTTTCATCATAAATTTGCACCCCTGTCAGGCCTGTACCTTATCGAAGAGATTCCGGATCTCCTCTCTCTGATATCCCAGTTCCTGCATGTTGTTGATAAAATTCCGGACATGCCCGGCTGCCAGCTGTTCTCTGGTATTCCCGATCAGCTCAGTGTCCTCCGTCACGGCTCTGCCGCTGGTGCGCTGTGTCACGATCAGGCCGCTCCGCTCCAGTTCCGCAAAAGCTTTCTGCATCGTATTCGGGTTCACCGCCGCCACGGCCGCAAGATCTCTGACACTCGGCAGCTTCTCTCCCGGCTGATATTTGCCGGACACGATCTCTTTCTGGATCCGCTCCACCAGCTGCGCATATATGGGTCTGTCAGCATCCAATTCCCACGCCATTCCTATCATCCTTTCTTGTTTCTTATTTTCTGTTTCTTATTACCTGTCACGCATCGTTTCTATCGATGCCTCCCCGGGTCCCTCATTGTCTTGTTGTTTTACTGTATTATTTATTTAATACAATAATACGTTATTTATTTTTATCTGTCAAGCGGATTTTATGCTTGTCCGGGAAAATTGTTGGAATTACACTTGTTACAACATGGTAAATGGGAAGTTACGCGGCTCATTGCTCGCGTAACTTCCCATTTACTACGCATCCGGCTCCGAAATACGTGTCACCCCCACATAAATATCCGAGATTTCAAACCATGTAGGATAATCCACGATTCCGGTCTGAGGAAGATTAAATATCTTCTGGAACGTCCGGACAGCCTCCGCAGTACCGGAGCCATAGATTCCGTCGGGTGTCAACGTAGGAATCGCCGGATAATTTCTGGCGATCCGGTTCAACTGCTGTTGCAGCTGACGGACTTTTTCCCCGGAAGAACCGATAGTCAGATCATACCCCGGCCAGGAAGAAGGCACTCCCGAAATAATATCTGCGGAATTGATATACATATCATTGCCGTAATAATAATGAATGATATCAATAGCGGAATATCCCTGATCTGCCAATGACTTGGAGCCCCACTGGCTAAGCCCCCGGCAGGTAGTCCGATTACCGTCACAATACGATGTGAAAATGGGCTGTCGTACACCGGGCCTTGACAAATAGTTGGTAAAAATGGAATCTACCAGATAGTCGATCTCTTCGAACACATTTCTGCCATAGATCCATTTTTGATCATACGCCGTAGAAGAAGTTATCGTAAAATCGTATCCACGTCCCCTGTACCACTCCGTATATATACGGTTTAACGTAAATGATTGAATGACCAGAATATTAGCATAAATTGCACTCTCCGGCCAGGTGGAATAAATCTCGCTGGAGGCCACATTTTTAATGTAATCCTTATAGCGCACCCAGTAATTCCGGGCAGTGGGATCCTCCGGGACACCGTCATGTACGATCACATATTCCGGAATCACCACACGGCTCAGTACGATCTCCCCGGTCTCGTTCATAGGTTTGATTTCTTCTTCCGGAATCTTCGGAGGATACTCTCCGAAAAGCGTATGTGCAGGTATTACTACTACTTTTTCTTCCTCCTCTGTTACATTCAGCGGATTCATGCGGATCGGTTGTAGGGAAAATTCGCCTGCCAGAATTTCGGAACCAGATACCAGTACCGGTTCAAAGCCTTCTGCAGTCACCTGAATGTTGTACTCCGAATAGGGCTGTGCCGTAATATCCGGAGATAAAGAAAGCTCTCTCGGCGGCGCATCCAGTGTTATCGTAGGGGTTTGCCCGGATTCGTCAGTAGTCATCGTCTCCAGCGGGGAATCCGGATCCCCGGTATAGGAGACAGTGACGGTCGCGCCGGGTATCGGTGTCATCCCCAGAGCGGAGACAACGCTGATCTGAAGTGTTCCTATATAAGTAGTGTCCATGGACAGAGGTCCTTTCTGCCTATGCCGTTTTGTCTGTCTTGATCCGGTCAGGCAACAAATGTTCCTTACAGAATATGCAAAGTCAGAAAAATATGTGCATGTTCCCATATACTAAGCAGACTAACTTCTATCCGTTTTGTCTTCATCATACATCTACTTGATTAACAGACGGGTGATATGCATTCACTAAATACTAATTCCGGTACCGGTCTGCATCTGTCCCCGAGCCACCGTGTAGCCCAAAAAAGGAACCACAAACCGTTCCCAGATTGTGATTCCCTTTGTTTTTAATCCGTCATTTTTATTTGGTCAACAGCATCATAATGTCATTGCTTCTTGCCACGAACTTGGTCATGGCGTCGGCGGACAAGGGTGCATGCTGGAGCTTTGCCAGATCGTACAGCTGCTCGCAGATCATTTCTGCGTTCTCGCCGTCCTGGTGCTCGGTGATGTACTGTACCAGAGGATGGTTGGCATTCAGAATCAGGGTCTCGCCCTCACCGCCGAAAGCACTCATATCCATGCCGGGCATGGAGTACATCTTCATCATATCCTGCATACGTCTGCTCTCTTCGGACAGCGTGATCATGGAAGAGATCTTCTTGTTCTTCAGCTTCTCTACCTTGACAGTGATCTTGTCGTTCTTCAGAGCCTTCTTCATCAGCTTGCTGATGCTCTCTGCCTGCTCTTCCATCTCTTTCTTGGCCTTCTTGGAAGTCTTGGACTTCAGGGCATCGGTCACATCCGCATCAATACGCTGGAACTTGATTCCCTCGTTCTTTTTCTTCCGCAGAAAGGGTGCTCACACAAGTTCCGTTGGCAATGGCGGTCTGTCTGGACTGTTCCTCTCTGTCTTTCCAGAGTACTCTTTCATATTCCGCAGACTCTCTGGCACATTCCCGCAGGATTTCCCCGTCCAATCCCCTCCACATATGCTCCGAATCTCTGTACAGATACGGCAATTGCAGTACATTCATCTCCGGTGCCTGTTCTGCGATCTGCGACAGGGAAACTCTTGCAAAAGCAATGCCGCCGTATTTGATCTGTTCCAGTACTTCGCTTTCCGAACCCAGTTTTGCTTCACTCTCCACGATGATGTGGATCCGTCCTCCGGTACGCTCCTGCACCAGTTCTGCAAAACCTCAGCGTTACCCAGCGCCGCATCCGGGTGCCATTGATTCGCTCCGACGTCTCTGTGACCGATGCCGCTCTCGTCCAAAGTTCCCGGCAGATGCATCTGCGCTGCCGTTCCATCCGTCAATATTACCTTCCACGTTCCCTCCAGTGAAATCCCCATCGCAATCCCTCTGTTCTTATATAATTTTTTATATTTTTCAGTCAGTCATCACGAAATATAGTTAGCTTCATTATAGACCGCACCTCAAACCCAATGCAACGGATTCTCCTTCATGTTCTATGCAAAAAAGAACCACATTACCGATATTTCTATCAGTAATGCGGTTCTTGAATTCTTATCAGTATGCCCACGGTTCAAATACAAAACGCCGCATAAAGCGGAACCACCTTTTTATTGTCCTCAAACGCAAAGTTTTTCGCGGAAAGTTTGATCGCATAAGCCGGCTTATAGGTATCCATATAGACCTTTAAGCTTTTGGCTCTGGTATTATCGGCGGATTTCACCTCAATCGGGATCAGCTGACCATCCCGCTGGATAACGAAATCTATTTCAGCCCCACGCTCGGATTCCCAGTAGTAAGTGTTATAACCATTGATGGCAAGCTGTACATTGACATAATTTTCTGTCATGCCACCTTTAAAATCATTCAGTTCCTCCACCATATAGAGAATATCGTTTGCAGCCAAATCCTTCTTGGCGCAAAGCAGCCCCAGATCCGAAACGTAAATCTTAAACGCATCAATATCCCGATAATTTTCCAAAGGCTTCTTGATCTGCTCTACCCTATAGACCTGTGACACAATTCCCGACAGACAGAGCCATTCAATCGCATTTTCAAATTCAGAAGCACGTCCACCCTTTTTGATCAGCTTATATTGAAAGCGGGTATTTTTCTTGGAAAGCTGAACCGTAATATTATCATAGGCAAGTCTGGTTTTCTTAATTTCATTCAGATTATTGTATTTGCTCATATCATTCAGATAACTTGTCAGAATGGTATCCTGCGTATGGCGGATCAGGATATAATCCCCTGTCTGGACAAACTGCATCACACACTCCGGCATACCGCCTACCACAAGATACTGACGGTAAAGCTGCATGGCTGCATCATGGAGTGCGGATGGCATCGGCCGATTCGTTTCAAAACATTTTTTAATCTGCTCTACAAGTTCATCCTCTCCCACAGCAATCATAAATTCTTCCATATCCATCGGATACAGTGTTTTCATATCAACCTTACCAACGGGAAATGAAAATTTTGCTCTGTTGACAGCAACGCCCAACAGGCTGCCTGCCACAATAATATGATAATCCGGGGCATCCTCACAAAAATATTTCAATGACGTTAAAGCCCTTTCGCAAAGCTGTACCTCGTCAAATACAATCAATGTTTTTTCTTTTACAATCGTCTGACCTGCAATATGAGATAAAATCGGTATCAAATAATCAGGACTGATCTTTTCCTCAAAGGTTTCATTCAGTTTTGGATTCGTTTCAAAATTGAAATAGGCTACATTTTCATAATGAATTCGCCCGAACTCTAAAATAGAATAAGTCTTCCCCACCTGTCTTGCCCCCTGCAAAATAAGAGGTTTGCGGTGTTCATTTTCTTTCCATGCTTCCAGAAAACCCATGATTTTTCTATACATGATCCATCCTCCTTAAAGGTCCTGAATATAGTATAATTATTATTCATGTAAAATTCAATATGTTTTTGCGCTGTTTTTGCATTAAAATACATGAATATTTTTATGAAGTCATCATTTTTTGACATGTTTGCTATGGTTTTTACATTTTTTTTACATTTTTAGTTTTTACATTTTTACATTTCTTTACAAGGAATCGCGTTTGCAGTAAAAGCACCCCCCGCCACAGGTTTTTATTCCTGTAGCGGGGGGGTGCTGTAAAATATGGGATTCAACTATCGCAGATCAGTATTCCAATACATAGGTTGCTGTCTCGGTAATCGGGAAGCATACCTGTCCGCCTGCATTCGAAACTGTCTTGACAATGCGGGTTCTGCCGTTGGCATCTACCTTGTAAACCGTCACTTCTCCGTTTTTCACAGGTACTGTGGTATGGAATACAACGCCTGTACCCAATGCCTGTTTGTTGGTAAAGTCGATGGTTCTGGAATGCTCTGTAACAGTATCCTTATGTTCAAAGCTGGTTTCCTTGTAACCGGACAACTTGCTCTTTGCAAGGAAGGTTACTGCATCGGAGTTGCCGATGAATACATGCAGGCCACGCAGAGCTGAGGTGGACACTGCTTTCACTGTTGCTGCAGGAATTGTCTTGTCAAAGCCGCTGGCATCTACATGAAGCAGATCCTGGTTGGCACCGGATACATTCTGCTGCTTGTCTTTTGTCTGGGTAGAGATCACTTTTGTAATGGCATCCCATCCGGTGATCTGCTCTCCTGCGATATTTGTGGTGGTCAGTACCGGTTCAGGAGCTGATGAGCCGGAGTCAGAGGAATCACTGCTGGTGTCTCCGGCGGACGGTGCAGTTGTCGGGGTTACAGGAGCAGGGGCCGGAGTCGGGGTTACCGATGGATTTTCAGAATCATCCGATGTTGTGCCCGGAGTTCTCAAAACGTAATAGGTATACTTACTCATCCAGTCTTGTTCCAGACTTTCCGGAACCGGGTTATAGCCTACACCTCCGTATTCGGTGTTAGTGTCATAATCAATATAACATACGGTACTATAATTATAGATTCTTCCTATAATAACAGAATGTGCATCATTGGGATACGGATGTTGTGCAAGATATTCATCCACAAACCTTTTTGCTTCTGACAAGGTAAAGAAAGGCAGGTCAGCACTTTCCAGTTCTTTTATGGTTGTTGCTTTCACCCAATCTTTACTTCCTTCAGGCCATTTTTCGCACCAGTGCGCATTAATTTCCGTTCTTCCATTATATACGCTTCTTAATGATATGTCCTCCTTATTACTTTGGGGGTCTTCACTCTGAGGATCTTCATACCACCCAGTAAATATATAGCCCTCTTTCGTAGGTATCGGAAGATCTGTAAATACTCCTGCTACCGTTGTTATAGTATCTGTCTTCCACTTACCGCCGTCAAGATTTAATTTAACTTGCTGTGAAGGGAAAAAGTAATAATCATATGCAGAATTATCTATAGTATCAAGAGTCTTAGAACAAACTTCAATGCCCGTACCATAAAGGCATATATATTTTCCATCCTTTTTTCCTAATATGTAATACCCTTTTTTACTTGACTTAATATCTCTATGAGCCAATTCAGCATTAAAAACAAATTTATCATATGTAGTCTGGCTCAAATTGTCCAAAACGGCTACCTTTGTGTCCAAGTCGTTTTTATTGTCCTCCGTCACCTGTATCCAGCCCGAGTTTTCACCCTCTGCTGCTTTCGCGCGCATCTCCGGCACCATGCCTGCTATCAACGTAACAACAAGCGCCAGGCTAAGCACCTTTCCTAAAAATTTTGTTTTTCTCATTCTCTTTCCCCTTTCTTCTGTACTTCCGATTTCTATAAATCTGAGTTGTGTTTATTATAACAGCATTTCCAGAAAATAAGCGGCAGATTGCACCAATCGACCCAAAAACGACATCAATCGACCGGGACGGAAATATCGTGCTTTAATTCAGACGAAATAGTAACAAAAAAAGAGCCTCATTACTGATATTTCTATCAGTAATGAGGTTCTCATCTTATTCTCATATACCCCAATTTATTGCTTACGCAATACCCTCTCAGATTTGCGTGTTTACCGTCAAATTACTTATCGGCAATAGCAGCCTGTGCGGCAGCCAGTCTTGCGATAGGTACGCGGAAAGGTGAGCAGGACACATAGTCCAGACCAATCTTGTGGCAGAACTCTACGGAAGAAGGATCTCCACCGTGCTCACCACAGATACCAACGTGCAGCTTAGGATTTACAGGCTTACCAAGCTTGATAGCCATCTCCATCAGCTTGCCGACACCTGTCTGATCCAGCTTAGCGAACGGATCGTTCTCGAAGATCTTGGTGTCATAGTAAGCGTTCAGGAACTTACCTGCATCATCACGGGAGAAACCGAAGGTCATCTGAGTCAGGTCGTTGGTACCGAAGCAGAAGAAATCAGCTTCCTTAGCGATCTCATCAGCAGTCAGAGCTGCTCTGGGGATCTCGATCATGGTACCTACTTCGTACTTCATATCTACACCGGCAGCTGCAATCTCAGCATCAGCTGTCTCGACAACTACCTTCTTAACGAACTTAAGCTCCTTCACTTCACATACCAGAGGGATCATGATCTCAGGCTCTACATTCCAGTCGGGATGTGCCTTCTTAACCTCGATTGCCGCACGGATAACAGCCTTGGTCTGCATCTTGGCAATTTCAGGATAAGTAACAGCCAGACGGCATCCTCTGTGACCCATCATAGGGTTGAACTCATGCAGAGAAGCGATGATGGTCTTGATGGTCTCTACGCTCTTGCCCTGTGCCTTAGCCAGCTTCTCAATGTCAGCTTCCTCGGTAGGAACGAACTCATGCAGAGGCGGATCCAGGAAACGGATGGTAACAGGGTTGCCCTCCAGAGCCTCATACAGCTGCTTGAAGTCGTTCTGCTGATAAGGCAGAATCTTCTCCAGTGCTGCTTCTCTCTCCTCTACAGTGTCGGAACAGATCATCTCACGGAATGCTGCGATTCTGTCCTCTTCGAAGAACATATGCTCAGTACGGCACAGACCGATTCCTTCAGCGCCCAGCTCACGAGCCTTCTTAGCGTCTGCAGGAGTATCTGCATTGGTACGAACTTTTAACTTACGATATTTGTCAGCCCAAGCCATTACACGGCCGAACTCACCGGCGATGGTAGCATCAACAGTCTTGATCTCGCCATCATAGATGTTACCGGTAGTACCATCGATGGACAGCCAGTCACCTTCATGGAAGGTCTTGCCAGCCAGAGTGAACTGCTTGTTCTCCTCATCCATAGCGATATCGCCACAACCGGATACACAGCAGGTACCCATACCACGAGCAACTACTGCTGCGTGAGAGGTCATACCACCACGAACGGTCAGGATACCCTGGGAAGCCTTCATACCGGTGATATCTTCAGGAGAGGTCTCCAGACGAACCAGAACAACTCTCTCTCCTCTTGCATACCATTCTTCTGCATCTTCTGCGGTGAATACGATCTTACCACATGCAGCTCCGGGAGAAGCACCAAGACCCTTGCCGATAGGAGTTGCAGCCTTCAGAGCAGCGGTATCGAACTGAGGATGTAACAGAGTATCCAGGTTACGAGGATCGATCATTGCAACTGCCTCTTCCTCGGTTCTCATGCCCTCATCTACCAGATCACAAGCGATCTTCAGAGCTGCCTGAGCGGTTCTCTTACCATTTCTGGTCTGTAACATGTACAGCTTACCATGCTCAACAGTGAACTCCATATCCTGCATATCTCTGTAATGATCTTCCAGAGTCTTACATACTTCCTGGAACTGAGCAAATGCCTCAGGGAATTTGTCAGCCATCTCAGCGATCTTCATAGGTGTACGAACACCTGCTACTACGTCCTCACCCTGTGCGTTGGTCAGGAACTCACCGAACAGGCCCTTAGCACCGGTAGCCGGATCTCTGGTAAATGCAACACCGGTACCACAGTCATCACCCATGTTACCGAATGCCATAGACTGAACGTTAACAGCAGTACCCCAGGAATAAGGGATATCGTTATCACGACGATAAACGTTTGCACGCGGGTTGTCCCAGGAACGGAATACAGCTTTGATAGCGCCCATCAGCTGTTCCTTGGGATCATCAGGGAAGTCTACACCGATCTTAGCCTTGTACTCAGCCTTGAACTGGCCAGCCAGTTCCTTCAGATCATCAGCAGTAAGCTCAACGTCCTGCTTAACACCCTTCTTCTCTTTCATTGCATCGATCAGCTGCTCGAAGTACTTCTTACCTACTTCCATAACAACGTCGGAATACATCTGGATAAATCTTCTATAGCAGTCCCAAGCCCAACGAGGGTTGCCGGACTTCTCAGCGATTACGTTAACAACGGTCTCATTCAGACCAAGGTTCAGAATGGTATCCATCATACCGGGCATGGATGCTCTCGCGCCGGAACGAACGGATACTAACAAAGGATTCTCGTGGTCGCCGAACTTTTTGCCGGTGATCTCTTCCATCTTAGTAATGTACTCGTTGATCTGACCCTGGATCTCTTCATTGATCTCGCGTCCATCTTCATAATACTGTGTACATGCCTCTGTTGTAATGGTGAAGCCCTGAGGAACCGGCAGACCAATGTTGGTCATCTCAGCCAGATTCGCGCCCTTACCACCAAGCAGTTCGCGCATGTTTGCATTACCTTCGGTAAACAAATATACCCATTTCTTCATACTTCTTTGTCTCCCTTTTTATAATATTTTTGACAAAACTTTGTAACCCAAACCATTACCGGAGCATTTCGGCCTCGGTTTTTAGTACTTTGATATTGTAACAATCTACCAATAGAATATCAAGCCGAAATTGATAATTTTTTGACAGACTACCGATTTTCGTGCACAATGTCGAAAATAGCTATTGTGTTTTTGTTTGTTTTGTCTAGTACTTTGGTATTATGTAACCGCTTACATTTGTTCAACTTTCTTTACATGCTTTTTACAGAAGCTTTTTGCATAAAAAAGAATATCGCTTGCGAGATTCTCCGCCTGCGGCGGGTCGCTTTTGCGACATATTTCATAAC
>OGFH01000665.1_pt1 | contig 11954 bp, 9 predicted proteins | sample 1570941 | NCBI WGS metagenome assembly OGFH01 (sample SAMEA2582051, study PRJEB24529) | metagenome | biome: Human gut stool | place: China | collected 2011
TCCTTCGCAAACGGGGAAGCGGACGTGCTGATCGGCACCCAGATGATCGTCAAGGGACATGATTTCCCAAAGGTGACACTGGTGGGGATCCTGGCGGCGGATCTGTCGTTAAATGCGTCGGATTACCGGGCGGGAGAGCGGACTTTCCAGCTTCTGACCCAGGCGGTGGGCCGGGCCGGCAGAGGGGTGCTCCCCGGGGAAGCGGTGATCCAGACCTATCAGCCGGATCATTACGCCATTACCTGTGCTGCGGCTCAGGATTACGAGAGCTTTTATCAGGAGGAGATTCTGTATAGAGAGCTGTCCGGCTACCCGCCGGTGGCTCATATGCTGGCAGTACAGATCTACGGGAAAGAGGAAGAAAATGTAAAACAGCTTGCCCTGAGACTGACAGATGTGGTAAAGTCTAATATGGACTTTTTGTCAGGAAAGCAAAAAGAACAGTCCAATAAGAAGATACAGGTACTGGGACCTGCCCCTGCCAACATCAGCAAGATCAATGATATCTACCGGTATGTGTTCTATGTGAAGCATGCGGAGTATGATGTCCTGGTGGAAGTAAAGGACAGACTGGAGGAAACTCTCAGACAGTGGCAGCCCAGACAGATGAGTATACAATTTGATTTTGACCCGGTAAGCGTGTTATAGGAGGTAAAGAACTGTGGCAATCAGAAACATTCGTGAATATGGGGATGAAGTACTGACCAAGACCTGCAAAGAGGTCAAGGAGATGACACCCCGGACCAAAGAACTGATCGAGGATATGTTGGAGACTATGTACGATGCCAATGGCGTAGGGCTGGCGGCACCACAGGTAGGTGTCCTGAAGAGAATCGTGGTGATCGATACCACCGGAGAGGATCCGTATATTCTGATCAACCCCCGCATCGTAGAGAGCAGTGGAGAGCAGACCGGACAGGAAGGGTGTCTTAGCGTACCCGGTAAGTTCGGCATCGTAACCAGACCTAATTATGTGAAAGCGGTAGCACTGGATGTGAATATGAAGCCCATCGAAGTAGAGGGAACAGAATTGCTGGCCAGAGCTATCTGCCACGAACTGGATCATCTGGATGGACATCTCTATGTGGAGAAGGCGGAAGGTCCTCTGCAGGACATGACCTATGAGGATGAGGAAGAAGAATAAGTATTCCGGGAAGGAGATAAGCTATGCAGATCGTATTTATGGGAACCCCTGATTTCGCAGTGGGAGCTCTGGAGGCTTTGATCGCACAGGGACATGAGATCACCGCAGTGGTGACCCAGCCGGACAAGCCAAAGGGCAGAAGCAAAGAATTACAGTTTCCTCCCGTGAAGGAATGTGCGGTAAAACATGGCATTCCTGTATTCCAGCCCCGTCGGATCAAGACACCGGAAGCCATTGAGGAACTGAAAAAATATCCCGCAGATATTTATATCGTGGCGGCGTTCGGACAGATCCTGTCTCAGGAGATTCTGGATCTGCCAAAATACGGATGTCTGAACATCCATGCATCCCTCCTTCCGAAATACCGCGGGGCATCTCCTATCCAGAGAGTGATCATCGACGGAGAGGCCGAGACTGGTGTGACCATCATGCAGATGAATGCGGGACTGGACACCGGCGATATGTTGTACCGGAAGAAAATCCCCATTACTTCGGAGGACACCTTTGAAACTTTGCATGACAAGCTGATGGTGCTGGGCGGGGAAGCGATCACCGAGGCACTGCCTCTGCTGGAGGCAGGCAAACTGGTACCGGAAAAGCAGGATGATACCAAGACCTGCTACGCGGCCCTGATCACCAAAGAGATGGGAAAACTGGACTTTACGAAAACAGCGGCAGAACTGGATCGTTTGATCCGTGGACTGACTCCCTGGCCCAGTGCATATACGCATTATCATGGAAAACAGCTGAAAATCTGGAAAGCCATTCCTATGGCAACTGCGCATAAGGAAGCACCGGGCACGATCCTTATGGTGAATAAGGATTCCTTTGAAGTGGCTGCATCGGAAGGCTCCTTAAAGGTGATGGAACTGCAACTGGAAGGTAAAAGGCGTATGACAACTCACGATTTCCTGCTGGGGGTAAAGGTACAGCCGGGAGAGCTTCTGGGCGAGCGTTAGGATACGACGAAACGAAAAGCAACGATCGGGTAAGCGGTGTTGACAGAAAGGAGACTTTCGTATGTACGGTGGCTATTACGGATATGGTTATTATTGGGATCCTACTTATTTTCTGGTACTGGTCGGACTGGTATTGTGTCTGGGTGCCAGCGCACTGGTGAATTCCACCATGCGCAAATACAGCAAAGTCCGGAATATGAGAGGATTGACGGGAGCGGAAGCGGCCCGCAACATTCTCAACAGAGAAGGTTTATACAATGTACAGATCGAGTGCCTGAACTCCGATGACGGTGATCATTACGATCCCCGGACGGATACGGTGCGACTGTCTTACAACAACTTTAACGGAACCTCGGTGACTGCGGTCAGTGTTGCGGCCCATGAGTGCGGACATGCCATTCAGCATGCCCATGGCTATGCCCCCATGAGCATTCGTGCTGCACTGGTGCCGGTGGTGAATATCGGAAGCAATTTAAGCATTCCTCTGATCTTTTTAGGAGTACTGCTCAGCTGGAATCAGACATTGATCCAGCTTGGTATCTGGGCATTTGCCCTGACCGTTATTTTCCAACTGGTGACACTGCCTGTGGAATTCAATGCTTCCCACAGAGCTATCGTGAAGGTGGAAGAATACGGGTTATTAGGCAGTGAAGAAGTAAGCGGCGGCAAAAAGGTGCTGACGGCAGCGGCTCTGACCTATGTGGCAGGAGCGGCCTCCTCCGCATTACAGCTGCTCAGACTGATCCTGCTGTACGGCGGCAATCGCAGAAGGAGAGACTAATCTTGAGTGATCATGCAACGACCGATACAAGAGAGATTATAGTGGAGATCCTGCTCAGTCTGGAAAAGGGGCAGGATTTTTCCCATAAATTGATGAAAGCGGTTCTGGATAAATACGATTATCTGGATCCCAGAGAGAAAGCGTTTATCAAAAGAGTCACGGAAGGTACGATAGAGAGACAGCTGGAGCTGGACTATTATCTGGATCGGTTTTCTTCTGTTCCGGTCCGGAAGATGAAGCCTCTGATCCGCTGTCTTCTTCGCATGAGTACTTATCAGATCCTGTATATGGACGCAGTTCCCGACAGTGCGGTGTGCAATGAGGCCTGCAAGCTGGCGGCCAAAAGAGGCTTCCGTACCCTGAAAGGCTTCGTCAATGCGGTGCTGCGTAATATTTCCCGCAGCAAGGAACAGATGCCGTTGCCGGATCCCAAGGATACGGTGAAATATCTGAGCATAAAATATTCCATGCCGGAATGGATCGTGAATCTGTGGCTGCCTGCATATGGCAGAGAAGGAACGGAAACACTTTTAAAAGGACTCCTTTCCATTCATCCGGTATCCCTGCGGTTCTCCACGGAACTGACCGAATCGGAGAGAGAGTCACTGGCGGAGAAAATTGAGAAAACCGGTGTACGTCTGCAACAAAGCAGGGAACTTCCTTATGTGTATCTGGCACAGAATCTGGAAAATGTAAGTGAACTTCCGGGCTTTGCGGAAGGCAAATTTACCGTGCAGGATGCCAGCTCAGCACTTGCAGTGGAAGCGGCAGGTATATGCCCAGGTAATACGGTCATGGATCTGTGTGCGGCTCCGGGTGGCAAGACGATCCTGGCGGCGGAATTTGCAGGGGAAGCAGGCCACGTCGTGTCCCGTGATATATCGGAATACAAGACGGACCTGATCCGGGAGAATCTGGAGCGCATGAACCGTAGGAATGTGGAGGTTCAGGTGTATGATGCCACGGTGCATGATCCGGAGAAGGAAAAATATGCGGACGTGGTGCTGATGGATGTCCCCTGCTCTGGTCTTGGTGTTATGGGAAAAAAGAGAGATATCAAATATCATGCCACACCGGAAAGCCTGCAATCCATCACAGAACTGCAAAGGCAGATCGTGGCAGCCGGATGGCAGTATGTGAAGCCGCACGGTGTACTGCTCTACAGTACCTGCACGATCCACCGCGGGGAAAATCAGGAGATGGCAGTCTGGATCACAGAGAATTTCCCGTTTGTACTGGAAGAAGAGAGACAGCTTCTGCCGGGAACGGATGAGACCGACGGATTCTATTATGCAAGACTGCGCAGAAAAGCGTGAGAGATAAGAAGTAAGAGAACGAAAAATGGATACGAAAAAAGATATCAAATCCCTGAATCTGGAAGAATTGAAGACAGAGCTGGAGAGCATGGGAGAGAAGGCCTTCCGGGCAAAGCAGATGTATGAATGGATGCATGTGAAGCTGGTCAGGAGCTTTGATGAAATGACCAACCTCTCCGCAAAATTCAGGGAGCAATGTAAGGAAAAATATGAATACACCTGTGTAAACCCTGTCAGAATACAGGAGTCCAAGATCGACGGAACGAAAAAATTCCTGTTTGAATTATCTGATGGCAATGTGGTGGAAAGTGTCTGGATGCAGTATAAGCACGGCAACAGTGTGTGCATTTCTTCACAGGTGGGATGCCGTATGGGCTGTAAATTCTGTGCGTCCACGCTGGACGGACTGGAACGGAATCTGACTCCTTCCGAGATGCTGGATCAGATTTATGCCATTACAAGACTGACGGGGGAGCGGGTCTCCAATGTGGTAGTCATGGGCACTGGGGAACCGATGGATAATTATGACAATATTTTGAAATTTCTGCATCTTCTGACCGATGAGAACGGTCTGAACATCAGCCAGAGAAATGTCACGGTGTCCACCTGTGGAATCGTGCCCAGAATGCGGCAGCTGGCGGATGAAAAGCTGCAGATCACACTGGCACTGTCCTTGCATGCCACCACCGATGAAAAACGAAGAAAACTGATGCCCATTGCCAACCGGTATTCTATCAAAGAGTTGATGGAAGTCTGTCAGTATTATTTCAAACAGACCGGACGAAGGATCACTTTCGAATACAGTCTGGTGGGCGGTGTGAATGATACGGAAGAGGATGCCAGGGAACTGATCGCCCTAGCGAAGCCGTTGTGCTGCCATATCAACCTCATCCCGGTCAACCCCATTAAAGAGCGGGATTATGTGCAGTCGGATACGAAGCACATTCAGGCATTTAAAAATAAACTTGAAAGTAAGATGATACATGTTACAATTAGAAGGGAGATGGGCCGGGATATTGACGGAGCCTGCGGACAGTTAAGACGCCGTCATACGCAGGAGGCGAAGAACCCGGGGGAACTCTCACAGGAGGAAGTTTGACGTGCTTAAGACGTTTTCCATAACCGATATCGGAAGGAAAAGAAAAGTAAATCAGGACTATATCTATACCTCTGAAAAACCGGTGGGAAATCTGCCGAATGTATTTATCGTGGCAGATGGTATGGGTGGTCACAATGCGGGAGACTATGCGTCCAAGGTAACGGTAGAGACCATGCTTGCCGAGATGGAGAATTCTTTTGAGAAGAATCCCACCCTGATCTTCCGCAAAGCCATTGAGGAAGCCAATGATGTGATCCGCAAGAGAGCCAGCGAGGATGAAAAGCTGGAAGGAATGGGGACTACGGTTGTGGTGGCATCCTGCATGGGTAGATTCTTACAGGTGGCCAATGTAGGAGACAGCAGACTCTATGTGGTGGGCAGCAAGATCCGCCAGATCACAAGAGATCATTCGTATGTAGAAGAAATGGTACGGATCGGAGAACTGGATCGTGCCGATGCAAGGAACCATCCGGATAAAAATATTATTACCAGAGCGGTAGGGGCGGAAGACAAAGTGGAGCCGGATTTCTTTACCGTGGAATTACAGGAGGGTGAGATCGTCCTTATGTGCTCGGATGGTCTGACAAATATGCTGGAAGACGAGGAAATCCGCATGATTATCAGCGGAGCCAGAGACCTTGTGGAGAAGGCAGAGAGCCTGGTGGAGGCGGCCAATGCCAACGGCGGCAGAGACAATATCAGTGTGATACTGATCGAGCCGTGCGCGTAAATTACCCAGCTTTTTTGGAAATGGAGAGCAAGTATGATCAAAATAGGAATGATGATCGGCGATCGCTATGAGATCCTGGAAAAAATCGGAACCGGCGGTATGTCAGATGTCTATAAAGCAAAATGTCACAAGCTGAATCGCTATGTGGCGATCAAGGTATTGAAGCAGGAATTCAGCGAAAATGCTAATTTTGTATCCAAATTCCGGATCGAGGCACAGGCGGCAGCAGGACTGATGCACCCCAATATTGTCAATGTCTATGATGTCGGGGAAGAGAACGGAATCTATTATATCGTCATGGAACTGGTAGAGGGTATTACCCTCAAAAAGTACATTGAGAAGAAGGCCAGACTGTCTTACAAGGAAGCGGTAAGTATCGCCATCCAGGTAAGCATGGGTATTGAGGCTGCACATAATAATCATATTATCCATCGGGATATCAAGCCGCAGAATATTATTATCTCCAAGGACGGCAAAGTCAAGGTGACGGACTTCGGTATTGCCAAGGCAGCTACCAGTAATACCATCACTTCTAATGTCATGGGAAGTGTACACTATACTTCTCCAGAGCAGGCCAGAGGGGGGTACAGTGATGAAAAGAGTGATATCTATTCGCTGGGCATCACCATGTTTGAGATGCTGACGGGAAGAGTGCCATTCAACGGAGAGACTACGGTTGCCATTGCCATCAAGCATATTCAGGAAGAGATGCCGTCTCCGAAGGAGTTCGTACCGGAGATCCCTTCCAGCGTAGCCAGTATTGTATTGAAATGTTGTCAGAAGTCTCCGGACCGCAGATACCAGAATATGGCAGAACTGATCGCGGATCTGAAGCAGTCCCTGATCAACCCGGAGGAAGATTTCGTGGTGAATACCGATCCGGATATGGAAGGTGGTACCCGGATGATCTCCGATGAGGATATGGCGCAGATCAAACGAAAAGTCCCTTATCAGGGAGGACGGGAATACGAAGAACCGGATCATGACGAGACCATGCGTCTGCGTTCCGATACGGAAGCCATGTATGAAAACGAAGAAGATGGCGAAGACGAAGATAATTACGACTACGACCCCAAGATGGAGCGTGTGACCACAATCCTGGCAATTGTAGCCGGTGTGGTGATCTGTATTATCCTGATCGTTCTGGCAGTGAAGATCTTCGGCGGCAAAAATGAAGGAAGCAGTGACTCTGATGCAGGACCGATCATTACGACCGAAGAGACGGATGCCACAGAAGTGGAAAAGGTCTCCATGCCGGATGTAAGGGGCATGAAGGTAGAAGATGCAAAGAGCACCCTGACCAGTCTGGGAATCCTCACAGAGGTGACTTATGAGGAGTCCGACACGGTAGCGGAAGGTATTGTTATCAATACAGATGTCAGCGTGGGAGCACAGATCGATAAGGGCAGCAAGGTAACCCTGAAAGCCAGTGCAGGAACTCAGGGTGTGGAAGTACCCAATGTGGTGAATCTTACTTTTGATGAAGCCAATACACAGCTGGTAAGCAAGGGATTCCTGGTCAACAAGACAGAGAACTATTCCGATACGGTAGAGTCCGGCCGGGTGATTTCCCAGACCCCCTCCGAGGGCAACAAAGCACCAAAGGGCAGTGTGATCACTGTGACAGTAAGTCTGGGTAAGGAAGATACCAAGATCCGTGTGCCGAATCTGATCGGTCTGTCCGAGCAGGACGGCACGGTAGAAGCCATCGAGGCAGGACTGACCGTAGGCAGTGTGACCTATATCTACAGTGACGAAGTGGGAGAAGGCATGATCTGTTACCAGAGCTATTCCCATGGCTCCTATGTGGAGCAGGGAACTTCCATTGATATCAAGGTCAGTCAGGGAGCTCAGAAGGTGACTTACAAGTGTAATGTCAGCATTGCGGCACCGACGACTTCGGAAGCACCCGGCTATGTATCGGGAATGGAAGTCAGCATCAAACTGGTGACGGATGACAATAACGTACTGCTGGATACCAAGACCAGCACTTTCCCGGTAGCTACCAATTTCAACGGTATGACTGCCTCCGGTGGTACGCTCACCATAACGTATCAGGTGACAAGCGAACCGACCACCACAACGAACCCGGATACCGGGGAGCAGGTGACGGTTCCCGGAACGACAGAAGACCGTTCCTTTACCAGAAGAGTTGAGTTCGTAAAGGAATAAGATCAAAGGCGGGAAGCTATGAAGGGCAAGATTATAAAAGGAATCGCCGGGTTCTATTACGTCCATGTAGCGGACGATGGCCATACAATGGGCACGGTGTACGAATGCAAGGCAAAAGGAGTCTTTCGCAAGGATCACAGAAAACCCCTGGTCGGGGATGACGTGGAGATGGATGTCCTGGATGAGGCACAGAAAAAAGGAAATATCAGGGAATTGCTTCCCAGACACAGTGAACTGATCCGTCCGGCGGTAGCTAATGTGGATCAGGCGCTGGTGATCTTTGCCATCACGAAGCCACAGCCGAATTTTAATCTGCTGGATCGTTTCCTGGTCATGATGCAGCAGCAGGACATTCCCTGCATTATCTGTTTTAACAAGCAGGATATTGACGAGGAAGGCAAAAAGGAAGATTATCGTGCCATTTACGAACAGGCGGGATTCCGTACGATCACGGTCAGCGCAGCCAGACAAGAAGGGATAGATACCATTCAGGAGCTGCTTCGCGGCAAGACCACTACGGTGGCGGGTCCCAGCGGTGTCGGTAAATCCTCTCTGGTAAACTGCCTGCAGTCCGGCACAGTGATGGAGACCGGCTCCATCAGTGAGAAGATCGAGCGGGGAAAGCATACTACCAGGCACTCCGAACTGATCTCCATTGCACAGGATACGTATATTCTGGATACCCCGGGATTTAGCTCCCTGGGGTTGTTTCGGTTGGAGAAGGAGCAGCTGGCGGAATTTTATCCGGAGTTTGCCCCTTTTGAAAAATATTGCAGATTCGGAGGCTGCTCCCATATCTCTGAGCCGGTATGCGGTATCAAGGCTGCTGTGGCAGAGGGAGAGATCCCGCAGATACGTTATGAGAACTACTGTCTGCTCTATGATGAACTGAAAAATCAGAGAAAATATTAATTATGAGTGAAGTGCAGAATAATCTAGGGGAAAAATTCAAAGAGACCATTGCGGAAGCAATGAAGACCGGAGATTTTCATGCGTTGAACACGCTGGTGACGGATACGGTCAACGATGCCTTGCGGGAGGCGGATTTCCAGGCAAATCTGTCCAGGGAAGCCACGGAAAAAAAGGTGTGGAATTCCCAGCGCAGCTGGCAGGATAAAAGGCGGGAGGAAGTCAAGACTGAGGCAGAGATCCAGGCAGAACGGCAGCAACGGGAAAAACAGCAGGAGGAGCGCCGCAGGCAGAACGAAGAATGGCACCGGCAGCTCAGAGAGCGGGAAAAGCAGTGGGAAGAACAACGGAAGGCTCAGGCAGAGCAGAACCGTGCACGGAATCAGGCACAGCCGGTGACACCCAGAAAAGCTACTGCGGCAGAAATGACTTCTCTGGTCAAAATGGAAAAGAAGGGAAACGTGTCCGGAACATTGTGCACTGTGTTCGGCGGGATCGGACTGGGGTTCAGCGGACTGGGACTTCTGGTACAGCTGTTACTGGCAGCTTTTCAGGCAGCATCTCTGAGTGCGGCAATCCTTCCGGGAGTATTGTCTCTGGTATTTTTAGAGATGATCTCTTATGGCAACGGACAGCGCAGAAGATTAAAGCGTGCGGAGAAATATCTGGAGCTGTGCGGCACCAAAATGTATGGTGTGATCAACGAAATGGCCCGCTATACCGGAAAAAGTGTCCGCTATGTCAGAAGAGATCTTCGTAAGATGTTAAAAGCCGGAATGTTTCCGGACGGACATCTGGATGATAAAGAGACCTGCTTTATGCTCAATAATGTGATCTACCGTCAGTATCTGGAGACGGAGAAAGCCTATCTGGAGCAGAAGAAGGAACAGAATACAGCGGGCACCGATACACAGGATACGGAGCAGAGCCGCAGAGGGCAGGAACTGCACAGTATTGTGGCAGAAGGAATGGAATACATCCGTCATCTGCGGGATCTGAATGACAGGATCGAAGGAGAAGCGATCTCTGAGAAGCTGTACCAGCTGGAAAATCTGTTGAAGGAGATCTTTGACCGAGTGCAGGAGCATCCGGAGCAGATGCACCGGATGCATAAACTGATGGATTATTACCTGCCTACTATGTTGAAACTGGTGGAGCAGTATGCGGAATTTGACGAAATCAGCAGCCCGGGAGAAGATATTCTCGATGCTAAAAAAGAGATCGAAAAGACACTGGATATGATCAATCAGGCATTCGTTACATTGCTGAACAATCTGTTCCGGGATGCAGCCTTTGATGCGTCAGCGGATGCACAGGTATTGCAGACGATGTTGGCTAAGGAAGGGCTGACGGAATCGGATTTTGTAAGAGAAAAAAGTGTATGACAGCAGGAAAGTAATGCTGATGGTAAATAAAAAATCATGAGAGAGTATGGAAAGGCGGGGTTATAAGTATGAATATGGATCTGGATGCAGCAACAAAAGAGGCACCTACCCTTACACTGGATCCCTTTGCGGAGGCAAAGGCAGAGATCGTGGAGAAGAAGCCGGAGGAACTGGTAGAGGAGCAGGCTGTTCCGGAGATGGAACTGACACCGGAAGAACAGAAAATGGTAGATGATTTTGCGGGACAGATCGATCTGACCAATACCCAGGCGGTATTGCAGTACGGTGCGGGGAGTCAGAAAAAGATCGCAGATTTCTCTGAGACAGCACTTAGCAATGTCCGGACCAAGGATATGGGCGAGGTTGGACAGCTGTTGACGGATGTAGTGGCACAGCTCAAGGATTTTGATACAGAGGAAGACAAGGGATTCTTCGGCTTGTTTAAAAAGAGCGGGGATAAGCTGAGTAATCTGAAAGCAAAGTATGATAAAGCGGAAGTGAACATCAGCAAGATCTGTGATGCCATGGAAAATCATCAGGTGGTGCTGCTAAAAGATGTGGCGGTACTGGACAAGCTGTATCAGCTGAATCTGAATTATTTTAAAGAACTGTCCATGTACATTCTGGCAGGTAAAAAGAAACTGACACAGGCGAAAAACGTGGAACTGCCGGAACTTCTGGAAAAAGCACAGAAGAGCGGACTGCCGGAGGATACGCAGGCTGCGAAGGATTTTGCAGCAATGTGTGAGAGATTCGAGAAGAAGATCTATGATCTGGAACTTACCAGAGCCATTTCTCTGCAGATGGCACCCCAGATCCGACTGATCCAGTCCAATGATATCGCTATGTCCGAGAAGATCCAGTCCACACTGGTGAATACGATCCCTCTGTGGAAGAGCCAGATGGTCATTGCCATCGGTCTGGATCATGCCACCGATGCAGCCAAGGCACAGCGTGCAGTATCGGATATGACCAATGAACTGTTGAAGAAGAACGCGGAAGCACTGAAGGTGGCTTCTGTGGAGACAGCGAAGGAATCCGAGCGGGGAATTGTGGATATAGAGACACTTAAGAGTACGAATCAGACACTGATGACGACACTGGATGAGGTCATGAAGATCCAGGAAGAGGGACGTGCGAGAAGACAGAGCGCTGAGGAAGATTTACAGCGCATTGAGAATGAAATGAGAGATAAATTACTGGAGATGAGCCGGGCATCCCACACCTGAATTTTACATAATTTTAATCAGCTTCATCTTGACGAAACAGAAAAGGAAAATTACAATAAAATGCAGGAAGGTTAATTCACGGAAGGAGCAGAAAACAAATGAAAAAACTGGAAGAAATACTGAGAGATAAACCAATTAAAAATAAGCTGTCTTTTGTGTTCCGCATCATGGACATTTTATATTTGGTGCTGGCACTGGTGGCAGTGGTGGAATTGCTACAGTCAAAAGGC
>OGFH01000676.1_pt1 | contig 11718 bp, 11 predicted proteins | sample 1570941 | NCBI WGS metagenome assembly OGFH01 (sample SAMEA2582051, study PRJEB24529) | metagenome | biome: Human gut stool | place: China | collected 2011
CCATAAACAGGAAAGCGACTGTTGCTGCACTCCTTGAGCATGAAATCCGCAGCCTCTTTCAACGTCTGGGAACCATCGATCGCCACAATGTTCTTGCGGTTCGTCATGATGTCCCATGCCTGCTTATCACTCATCTCAAAAATATTGGAGATCATCTCCGCTTCACTGGCCTGGATCACACCCTGTTCATGCCCTTCCTGAACCATGTTAATAATCTCTTCCTCGGTCACATCATTTTCATCCGTATTGTTGCGGACACCGAAGAGGAACAGGATTCCCTTGGCTGTCAGATTCACCAGCCCCGTCAGGGGTGCCAGCAGTCTGGTGATAATATAAATCGGGTCAATACAGGCATACGCCCACTTCTCCGGCTGTCTGGATGCCATTTTCCGGGGAATCAGCACACCGAAAGTCAACAGGATATAGATCATGGCAATAAAAGACAATACCGTGGCAATCCCTGAAAGCACTCCCGTAGGCACATTCTCCAGAGACATGCCTCCCACATTGATCACATGAAGTCCCTTGTCAATGGTCTGCAGCCAGATATTCAGATAAAAAGCTCCCATTAAAATATTGATCAGCGTAATAACCAGCTGTACCGTATTGATATAGATCCCCGGACGGCTGATCATTTCACTCAGCCGCATGGACCGGCGATCCTTTTCTTCCTCTGCTTTATGTAGGATCTCCTTTTCATTCAGATTGTCGATGGCGGCATCAAATCCATAGAAAAACATATCCACCAGCAACAGCAGGAAAAAGAGAAAAATGGCCACAGGCCCACTCATGTCCATATTTTATTTCATCCTTTCGTATTTTATCCTATTTTCGGATACACTATGCATCGGGCTATGTATCCAGCTCCAGGCTGACTTTCAGTGCCCGGTTCACTCTCCGCATAATGTCTCCGTCCAGATGGCATACCTTATCTTTCAGCCTCTTTTTATCGATGGTGCGCAGCTGTTCCAGCAGCACTACGGAATCTTTATCCATATCGTAGCGGCGGGCATTCAGTTCAATATGCGTAGGCAGCTTCGCCTTGTTCATCTTTGAGGTGATTGCAGCGCAGATCACGGTGGGACTGTGTTTGTTCCCCACATCGTTCTGGATGATCAGCACCGGCCGGATGCCGCCCTGCTCCGAGCCTATGACCGGTCTCAAATCTGCGTAATAGATATCTCCTCTTCTCATTTCTACTCCTTCATCAGCGATTTAACATAAGTATTGCCGATTCTTCCGGAGTTATACGAACACTTTAGATCCGTCAGAAATTTTCAAAATAATCTTTTACTTCTGTGATCTCACCATTTCGACGGTAGACTCTGGGAATTCGTTTTCCCAGTGTGCAGACAAACTCATAATTGAATCTGCCGGAAAGTTCTCCCAGTTCTTCCGCCGTGATCCGCTCCTGACCATCCGCGCCAAGGAGCGTCACCTTATCGCCCTCCATGGCTCCGGGAATTCCGGAAATATCCACCATGAACTGGTCCATGCAGACCCTTCCGAGGATGGGGGCCTTTTTCCCGTGGATCAGCACGTAGCCTTTTCCCGACAGGCTTCTGGGATACCCGTCTCCATATCCTACAGGGATGGTGGCTACTCTGGTATCTTTTGTTGCGGTAAACAATCCTCCGTAGCTGACACTCTGCCCCGCATGGATCGTCTTGCAGTAAATGATATGACTGTAGAGAGACATTGCAGCCCGCAGAGGTACAATATCCTTACTTACTTCTTCGGAAGGATATAAACCGTAGGTCGTGATTCCCGCCCGTACCATATCCATGTTGGCCTGGGGCATTTCCAGAATCGCCGCACTGTTGGAACAATGCTTTACCGGAATCTCCAGTCCCAGTTCCGACTGTATTCTATCAATAAAATTCTGAAACAGTTCCAGCTGATGGTTGGCAGAAGTCTTATCCGCTTCATCCGATTTTGCAAAGTGGGTAAAGATACCTTCCACTTCCAGTCCGGGATGTTCCATGACAAATTTTACAAAATCCAGCCCTTCGTCATCCGGAGTGATACCGATCCTTCCCATGCCGGTATCCACTTTGATGTGCACTTTGGCTTTCTTACCGGCCTTTGCTGCGGCCTCTGCCAGTTCTTCCACGGTATCCCTGCGATACACTGCCGGGCGGATCTCTTCCCGGATCATTTCCTCATAACAATAAGGAAAAGTATATCCCAGGATCAGGATCGGTTTCTTCACACTGGCTTCCCTGAGGACATGTGCCTCCTCGTAGGTAGCTGCCGCATAGCCGAACATAAAATCCACATCCTCCAGCATTCTGGCAATGGGAACACCGCCGTGTCCGTAACCGTCCGTCTTTATGACCGCCAGTATCTTCGTCTCCGGGGCAATATTTTCCTTCATATGGATCATATTCTCCCAAATGGCATCCAGATCTATTTCCGCCCATACCCGTTGGTAGGAATTCATCTTTTCCTGTAGTTTGCTTGTCATTTCTTCACACTTTCTTTCTCATCATAGTCTTTCATCAGGCAATCCGCAATATCTCCCGCCATTACCCCATACTCCGTATGGAGCTTTGCCGCCAGCTCACCGGCTCTGCCATGGAGATACACACCGTTCACAGCTGCATCAATTGCATTCATACCCTGAGCTAAAAGTCCCAGGATCACACCCGTCAGGACATCTCCGCTGCCCGCAGTGGCCATACCGCTGTTGCCTGTAGTATTCAGATAAAATTCTCCCTGTTCTTTACATACAACCGTTCTTGCATCCTTGGCAACCGCCACACCATGAAACCGTTCTGCCAGTTCTCTGCCACACTCCGGAAGCTCCTTCTTGCATTCCGGGATGGTCTTCGCAAGCAGTCTGGACAATTCTCCCACATGTGGAGTCAGAATGATAACTCTGCCCTCTGCTCCCTGGGTATGCAGCTTCTCTTCCAATGCCTTACCGTTTTCTTCTGCCAGAAGATTCAGTGCATCCGCATCCAGCACTAATGGCTTTCTGCTCTTTTCCACTACTTTTTTCAGGCATTCCCGTGCCTGTTCCTCTCTGCCGATGCCGGGACCGATAGCAATAACATCCGCCCATTCCATGCTCTCGGACAGCTGTCTGCAGGATCCGTACAAAGCTTCCGGAATTCCCTGCTGTAAGATCTGCCGGTTCTCCTCTGCGGTGATTACTTTTACCATACCGGCTCCGGTACGATACGCCGCTCTTGCCGCCAGGATTGCTGCTCCGGCCATGCCGTTGCTCCCGGCCACCAGCAAAGCTTTGCCGAAGGTTCCCTTATTCCCGGAGGATGTTCTGTCCGGCAGATGCTGTTCACAGCTGTCATAAGTATACATCTCCGGGCTCTGTCCCAGAAAGCTCTCCGGTCCGATCCCCACATTTGCAATGTGTACCTGCCCGGCATAATCGGTTCCCGGATACATTACAAGGCCTCTCTTGCAGAAACCAAAAGTAATTGTTGCATCTGCCAGGAAAGCACAACCAAGCACCCGGCCGGTGCCCGAGCAGATCCCACTGGGAACATCCAGTGCCAGCTTAAATCCTTCCGCCACATTCATCTCTTCTACGGCTTCCGCATAGATGCCTTCCACCGGGCGGCTCAATCCTACACCGAACAAGGCATCTACAATCACATTATATTCATCTGCCTGCGTATTACTGTCTGTCTTCACCGGAAAATGTTGCAGGGTCTGCCACTGGCTCTTCCATTGCTCTGTGGCTTTCTCCGGATCTCCCACAAGTCGTACCGCTACCGTATAACCGTCCGCCGCAAGAAGTCTCGCCAAAGCCAGACCGTCTCCTCCGTTATTTCCCATACCAGCAAAAATGAGCACTTTCGTCCGTTCTTTCACGGCATCAAAGCGCTCTTTCAGAAAATCCTCCGCAGCCAGAGCCGCTCTTTCCATCAGAACCGGCCCCGGGATGCCGAGGTACTCTATGGTATTTTTATCGTATTGCTTCATTTCCTGTGCAGTTACCAGATATCTCATACTATTTTTGCTCCGGATTATATTTCATGTCAAACAGATTGACCACTTCTGCACCAAAAATATCATGCATGTAGTTGTAGATCTCCTGATTCTGCTGTTCCATCTGCTGTTTTTCGATCAGACGTTTTTTCAGTTCGATACGGATCGCACCCACCCACTCCGCAGTCTCTTTGATCTGTTTGTCATTATCCTTCATAATATCATAGCAGCAGTCCATAGTAAACATCATAAGCTGAAGATTTATTCTTTCGATCTCTCTGGGGATATCTTTTAACTCATCTTCGTATGCTTCCAGCTTCTCATTGCATTCCTCGATCAGGCGCTTATGATCCTCGATCTGTTTGTTCAGCTTACTGTTTTCGCCCTGCTGTTCCGCCTCATCCACCATAGGGACGATCTCTTTCATCAGCTTCTTTTTCAGATTCCGGATATCCTTCGACTCGGTATTGAGCTTACCTTGTCGTTTCAACAGCTGATTCAGGGCATCTTCCGTTTCTTTTAGCGGAACGGAACCGGTCTTATTCAACAACCGATACCATTTATTATCCAGGGTGAGCACGGGCAGATGCTTTCCCGTCAATGCATTTTTGAAAGCAGCCTGTCGGTCCTGTGCATTTTCTTCTGCGTTACCGTTGCCCATAATATCACTCCTTTGATGCCTTACTTCATGTTGTATTATTTCTCGGTGCGCTGAAATTCATAAAAGCGGCTGCTTCGCATCCGTCATCGCCTTGCGACTTTTCCTTTTATTCATTTTCAGACACTCCGCCTATGAAATAAGCAATCATACGCTTGCTTATTTCATGTCTGAACTGTAACGGTTAATATTATAGGATAGCTTCATTAAGCTGTCGGACAGATGCACGTTCTCCACCTGAATTCCCTCGGGAACATTCAGATCCACATGAGCGAAATTCCAGATAGCACGGATCCCGTTAGCCACCAGCTTATCTGCCACTTCCACAGCACTGGTCTTTGGAATCGTCAGCACAGCGATATCGATGTCATTCTCCCGGATAAAGGATTCTAGCTGATCCATGGGCATGACCTTCACACCGCGGACATCCTTACCCACCAGTTCCGGGTTCGCATCGAACATTCCCTTGAAGATAAATCCACGACGTTCGAAGTTCATATAATTGCCCAGCGCTCTTCCCAGATTGCCGGCTCCAATGATGACGAAATTATGCTGCTTATCCAGTCCTAAGATCTTACCGATCTCACGATACAGAGATTCTACATTATATCCATAGCCCTGCTGGCCGAAACCGCCGAAATTATTAAAATCCTGACGTATCTGGGATGCGGTCACTTTCATCAGTCCGGAAAGCTCCTGCGAAGAGATACGTTCTACACCTTCATCCTTAAGTTCCCCCAAATATCGAAAGTATCTGGGCAGTCTGCCAATCACAGCCTGTGAAATTTCTTTTACTTCCAATACTTTCACCTCCGTTTTTTTTAGTATACACCATGTGTTAAAAACTTGTCAATGAATTGACAGGTTTTCTTCTTTTCGTTACAATGAAATTTAAAAAGCCCGGTCTCCGTGGGTTGGAAATAAAGGATACTTACTACCATGATATTATCTTGTCAGAATATTTCAAAAGCATTTGTAGAAAATCAGGTATTGAAAAATGTCTCTTTTCATATAGAGGATCATGAAAAAGCTGCCATCGTGGGCATCAACGGTGCCGGGAAAACGACACTGCTCCGCATCATCGTAGGGGAAATGACTCCCGATGACGGGCAGGTGGTTCTGGCGAGGGACAAGACCCTGGGATACCTTGCACAGAACAGCACTGTGGACACCTCTCACACCATTTACGAGGAACTGTTATCTGTCAAGGCGGATCTGCTGCGCCTGGAGGAAAAGATCCGGGAATGCGAAAACAATATGAAGCATGCCGAAGGAGATGCGCTGGAAGACCTGATGAAGCAGTACACCTCTCTCACCCATGCTTTCGAGACCGGCGGCGGCTATCTCTACCGCAGTGAGCTGGTCGGTGTGTTAAAGGGACTGGGATTTACCGAAGATGAATTCTCCAAGCCGGTTGCCACACTCTCTGGCGGTCAGAAGACCCGTGTGGCGTTAGGACGGCTTCTGTTACAGAACCCTGATCTCATCATCCTGGACGAGCCGACGAACCACTTAGATATGAATTCCATCGCCTGGCTGGAGACTTATCTGTTGAATTACAAGGGAGCCGTTCTCATCGTCTCCCACGACCGGTATTTTCTGGACCGGATCGCCGGGAAAGTCATCGAGATCGACCAGTCCAAGGCTACAACCTTTATGGGCAATTACTCCGATTATGCCGTAAAAAAGGAACAGCTGCGCGTTGCTGCCTGGAATGCCTATATGAACCAGCAGCGTGAGATCAAACATCAGGAAGAGGTCATCGAAAAATTAAAATCCTTCAACCGGGAAAAGTCCATCAAACGGGCGGAAAGCCGTGAGAAAATGCTGGACAAGATCGAGGTCATCGAAAAGCCCTCCGAGGTCCGCACGGATATGAAGCTGACACTGACGCCCCGGATCTTAAGTGGCAATGATGTGCTGACTGTGGAGCATCTGGCCAAAAGCTTTGATTCCCATAAGCTCTTCACGGATGTCAATTTCGAAATCAAACGCGGCGAACATGTGGCGATCATCGGTGACAACGGTAGCGGCAAGACCACTCTGCTTAAGATCTTAAACGGTCTCGTTCCTGCAGATCAGGGTACCTTCCGATTAGGTTCCAATGTGGAGATCGGCTATTACGATCAGGAGCATCATGTCCTGCACAGTGACAAGACATTGTTCGAAGAGATCTCCGACGATTATCCCTACCTGAACAATACCCAGATCCGCAATGTGCTGGCGGCTTTCCTCTTCACCGGGGAGGATGTTTTCAAGCGTATCAGTGATCTGAGTGGCGGCGAGCGCGGTCGTGTATCTCTCGCCAAGCTGGTACTCTCCAATGCGAACTTCCTTATCCTGGATGAGCCGACGAACCACTTAGATATCATGTCCAAGGAGATTCTGGAGGATGCCCTGAACGGTTACGAAGGAACGATATTGTATGTCTCCCATGACCGTTACTTTATCAACCGTACCGCCCACAGGATCCTGGATCTGACGGAGGGGCAATTCGTAAATTATGTTGGAAATTATGACTATTATCTCGAAAAGCACGACACCGTGATGGCTGCAATAGAAGCCAGTGTTCCACAGAGTGCTGGCGCAGATAACACAGTTGCCGCTAAGGTTGCAGAATCCGAAGTCAAATTGGACTGGAAAGCCCAGAAAGAAGAACAGGCACGACTCCGCAAGAAAGAAAACGACCTGAAAAAATGCGAAGAAAAGATTGCCGAGCTGGAAGCCCGCATCTCCGAGATCGACACCGAAATGTCCGATCCCGCCATCGGCACCCAGGTGGCAAAATTGCAGGAACTGTCCAAAGAGCAGGCAGCCTGCCAGGAACAATTGGAAAAATTATATGAACAGTGGGAAGAACTGGCAGAGTAAATATTTTTAAGGGAAGGGCACAGCAACGATAAAGTCGTTGGCTATGCCCTTCTTTTGGTACAACGCTGGAATATATAGGTTTAAATCGTAATATCATTGTTTTTGCAGAACGACCGAAGGTCTTCTTCGAATAGTTTATAATCTATCTTGCCCTTTTTAGAAACAGCTTTTACTGACGATAATATATTATTTATAATCAGTGTTTTCTTTCTGGCAATATCGGCATTAACATATTCCTCGTAATCAATATGTAGACTTACTGAGGCAAAACCAGATTTAAGTTCGCACCTCTTATGAGCTTTACAAAGCCCTTTTTCCAAAACAGCTGCCGGTGCAACGATTGGTACTATGCCAATAATATTTATTGCATCACTATATTTCTTCTCCCTGACATAATATGACAGTTCTCGGCACATCCAATATATGTCATCGTCAACACCATACTCACTGGTATAATATGCCGGTGAATTAATATTTAAGTCCATCTGATCTCCTTCTCTCTGCTATTATAACCTGTACATCGTTCCTGCAAAATGCATATTTTAATCACTCAAGATCACTAATCACTTCATCATAAGTGTATCTTACCTTTTTAATATTATGAGTGGCTTCCATTTCTGCTCGAAAATATGTCCCCGTCAACTGGTCATATTGATCTTTTGTAACCCGAAAATAATAAAAGCCAGTGTCTTTTACATAATATGCCTGATCATGCATCATTCTCCATTTTTCTTCGGAATCTATATTTCCCTCATAGCATGGCACAGAAACGATATATGCCGTTTCCCCTGTTTGAGTTTCTTTATTGAGGAATTCTTTTTCCATAAATCCTGTCATTCTAAATAATTCTCCATTTGGTTCAAACTCATAATAAATCTGATTTATTCCTTCCCGATCCCACCTGACCGCACATGTACCATTTAGTTTGATCCATGTGGAATCAAATCCGTTCCACAATGTTAGTCTTTTCTTTTCATCATCATAATTTATTACATAAATAAACTCTCTCTCATCCGATATACACAAATCCGTAATTCCGTCACCCGTCATATCAAATAAGTAATAATATAGATCTTTCATATCTTTTGTACAATATTTCGTTACAAAATGTCCAGTTTCATCAATATAAACTTCTTTTTCTTCGAATATTTCATGAAAATTAATATCATTTTTTAAAAGCCCTAAAAAATAATTTTTGTATTTACATTCGCCTACCGGGAAGCGGTATTCGAATGAAATATCCTTATACTCGTTTCGCAACATCTCCACGGTGTTTTCCTGTGCGTAGACCATTTCAGAAAATGGTAACTCCCAATATCCTTCATACACTCTATCTTCACTTTTTTTACCCTTCTCATAATTTGGTTGCTCCCCTTCTTGCCACAAATTTTTCGTTTGTTCTCTTGTTTTTAGCTTTTGAAAATTTTTTATTCTAGCGCAAATGCAGTAGCTACTCAAACATAAGATTATAAACGAACCAACTAGTAATATAATTTTCATTTTTATTTTCATGATCTTACCCATGTCCAATTCTACAATATATTTTCCAATAAAAATCTGTCTTGACAGATGAAGTACCACTCTCTACCGCTTCGCAGGCAGTCCCTTTCCCTTTCAACTGGGCCCCGCCTATCGTCATTAGTAGATAATTAAATGTACCAGCACCTATTTTTCTTCCAATCGCTGAATCATAGGTTCCATTCCAGGCATCCTGTAAGCCTGCTTTTGCTGCATCTAAAGTCTGAGTCAGCGAAAAATCCTTTATAAATAATAGATATGATAAAGGATTATTAATTGAATTAACCCCTTTCGCTGGTGTAATTATCATGCTCAGCTGGTAGTCTGCATTACTTATGATCTGGGTATATTCAATTCCCTGTCCCACAAAACCCGCATAAAATCCTGCGGTTGCAGTCCTCTGCATCTCTTTACTGTCAGAATTTCCTTTTACCGTTTCCCTTATGACTATGATATCTGCCGGGGTCTTCACCGCCGGTCCCATAACAATATCTCCATAATCCAGGAATATCTGATCCGCCCTGTTGTTTAACAGTCCGCTTTCTATGGCATCTTCTATGCTAAGGCGCTGGTTTTCATAGTTTTCAATGGTCTTTTGTGCCTGTGTATTCGGATCAATTATCTAGCCTTTCAGGCTTTCAAGCACCTCAACCTCATTTCCGCTGGGATCCGTATAATTCAGATAGCTGCTCACGCAGTAATTATACCGATTAAGCGTCAGCGGTTCTGTCAGGCTGCCGAGGTAGCTGTCTTCGGTGAGGAAGGTCGCCGTTACCACGCAGTAGTACCTTGCTCTCAGATACTGGCTCTGGATATTCGGATTGTAGGATTCTCCGTTGTAGGTGTATTCGTTCTCATACTGCGGAGCACCGAAAGTGATCTCTCCGGTGACGCTGTAACGGTAGGACTGGTAGACCTGTCCCTCTTCATTGGTGATGCCGGAGACACTTCCTCTGGCATCATAGAGGTAATATCCGGTGCTGCCATCGAACCGGTCAAGGGAGATCCGGTCGTATCCATCGTATATTTCTGCTCCGTAGATATATGAGGTATCCGTCTTACCATTTTTTAATTCATTTTAATGTTGTTACGTTCTTGCATCTTTCTTTTTATCTACTCGTTGATATTATGCGTTATCTTATATGCGTTAATGCATTGTATAATAGCACATTCTGCCTTAAAACTGCATTCTATGTTTCCCTTTATACTAGCATTAATAAGATTGTCTTGATTTTTCATCTCAATATCACCATACATTGTACCACAATTACTACGCATTACAAAATTGCTCACACACGAAAAACTTATTTCTATAGACACTGTATTGCAACCAAGCCATTTTACTGGTGGATTAGTTGGATAATCCGGCAAATCAAACACTAAGCCTAATGTACTCCCCCCGTTTTCTATAGAAATTTTTTCTATTCGGATTCCTTTTAAATCTGGTATTTCTTTATATAACTTTTTTAAAAAGTCTATTTTATTTACACATTCAAACCACATAAATTTTCCCTTTCTACTATTTTTTAAACGGATAATGATCTTTTGTTCCAGGAATACTACCAGTTCGAGAATTGTTACTAGGACGAACATTAAAATGTGATCCTTGGTCAGTGCCTCCATTATAACTATGACCATAGGAATGGTCCTGAATAATAACCGTATCTCCATTGGTATTTTTGTAATAATATTCCTTCGTATATATTATTTCTCCAGTCTTAGGATTCTTTATTACATGGCCACCAGCAGATTCGCTTTCTGTCATGGGTACTTTTCTGACAGCATATGGTTCTTGGCTACGAGGGACTCCAGCGTCACGTTTTGCCTCATTTAAAGCCCCATTTCTGCTTCTTTCAGCAGCCTTACTGTCTGCTTCTTTAGCTTCTTTCCCTTTGTCTGCATCCTTCTTAAAAGCTGTAATGCCATAATGTATGGTATTAACACCGTCAACAACTGTAACGACACCTTCTGCTGTCACAGCTATAGTTACCGGCTCAGCTGCTATTCCTATTCCGGTTGCAAGTGCTGCTGCAGATCCACTTCCTCCCGAAATAGTAGTAATCAGTCCATAGACAAATTCCACTCCACCAACTGCTGTGATAACAACATCTCCGGTACATCTTCCTGCATAGTATGCCGTCTTGTTCGTTGCATCCTTGGATAAGGCTTCTATCAATGTCTCCGTCAGGTTAACGTAATTATTGTATGCACGTTCGTTGAACCTGTACTGTCCGCCGTATAGTTCCTCCATTGCCATACCCGGCATATATGCTGCAGTGGGTTTATCTATAATCACCTTTGCTGCGGATCCCAGTACTCCGTTTACAAAAGATTCCACTGCTATTGCCTGTTCGGATTTTTGATTACTGAGTATCGGATATTCCCGAAGGATTCTATCAACATCATTCTCAGTACTGTTTCCACTCGGATCCGTATAATTCAGATAGCTGCTCACGCAGTAATTATACCGGTTGAGCGTCAGTGGCTCTGTCAGGCTGCCCAGGCAGCTGTCCTCGGTGAGGAAGACCGCTGTTACCACACAGTAATACCTTGCTCTCAGATACTGGCTCTCGATATTCGGATTGTAGGATTCTCCGTTGTAGGTGTATTCTTTTTCATACTGCGGAGCACCGAAGGTGATCTCACCGGTGACGCTGTAGCGGTAGGACTGGTAGACCTGTCCCTCTTCATTGGTGACGCCGGAGACACTTCCT
>OGFH01000690.1_pt1 | contig 11435 bp, 10 predicted proteins | sample 1570941 | NCBI WGS metagenome assembly OGFH01 (sample SAMEA2582051, study PRJEB24529) | metagenome | biome: Human gut stool | place: China | collected 2011
ACTACTCCGGGAGTAGTGCACTTTGACGGCGACCCCATGGAAACGGACGCCAATGTGAACATTGAGTTGATTCAAAGGGGATTGCGCGTAGTGGTGCCGCAAGCGTCGGAAAAGGATGCTGCCAATGTGCTCCAAAGAGCGCAGGAATATATGAATGGCATCAAATTGATGAATGAAGCCATCGTCGACAATATAACAGATAGAAACAAGAAAATATTGAAAAAGCTGACAAAGAAAGTCTGATAAAATAACGGATTACTGACACCGAATTACAAATTATTGCGTACTTTTGCTGGGACGCTTTGTGGTTGCTCCTCTCTTAATGGCTACCATCGTATATTGGGCGCCCCTCCCAACTTTGATGAAGCAAGTTTTTATCATCCAGTCGGCTATGCCTGTCATGACCAATGCTCCAGTCGTTGCTAAACTATATGGGGCTGATAGTGATTACGCTGCTGTCATGGTTACTGAGACTACCCTTGCTACCATGATTGTAATTCCAATTTTGATGGTCCTTATGGCTTAAAAATAATCAAGTAACCCCGGTTTTTCTGGGTTTTTTTAAATTTGTAAAAAAATTCAAAAAAAGTTTACGAAAACGCTTTACAAATCATCAAAAGGTGCTATAATAATTATATAAGTTATGCAAACGTTTGCATCAAACATAGGAGGAAATGAAATGAATAAGCTAAAAGAAAAATTTGGCTTTGAGTTCTGGCAAAAATTCGGTAAAGCCCTCATGGTTGTTATCGCGGTTATGCCAGCAGCAGGTCTCATGATTTCTCTCGGTAAAACAGTTGCCATGATTAATCCAAACATGGCACCACTCGTTATTACTGGTGGATTTCTTGAGCAGATTGGTTGGGGGGTTATCGGTAACCTTCACATCTTGTTCGCCCTTGCCATTGGTGGTAGCTGGGCTAAGGAACGTGCAGGCGGTGCCTTTGCGGCAGGTCTTGCCTTTATCTTGATTAACCGTTTGACTGGTTCAATCTTTGGTGTTACTTCAGATATTCTTGCTGATAAGGCTGCTACAGTCCATACCATTTTTGGTCAATCAATCAAGGTATCTGATTACTTTATCAGCGTTATGGAAGCTCCTGCCCTTAACATGGGTGTGTTCGTAGGTATCATCTCTGGTTTCATCGGAGCTACTGCCTTCAACAAATACTATAACTTCCGTAAATTGCCAGAAGCTTTGTCATTCTTCAATGGTAAACGTTTCGTACCATTCGTAGTTATTCTTCGTTCAGCTATCGCAGCTATCGTTCTTGCTATCGTATGGCCAGTTATCCAATCAGGAATCAACGGCTTTGGTATGTGGATTGCCAACTCAAAAGAAACTGCTCCAATCTTGGCACCATTCTTGTTCGGTACTTTGGAACGTCTTCTCTTGCCGTTTGGTCTTCACCACATGTTGACCATTCCAATCAACTATACTCAATTGGGTGGTAGCTACCAAGTTCTTACAGGTGCTGCCAAAGGAACAACTGTATTTGGACAAGATCCACTTTGGTTAGCTTGGGTAACAGACCTTGTTAACTTGAAGAAGGCAGATCCTAGCCAATACCAACACTTGCTTCATGCGTACACACCAGCTCGTTTCAAAGTTGGTCAAATGATTGGATCATTTGGTATCTTGATGGGTATGGTGGTAGCTATCTACCGTAACGTTGATGATGATAAGAAACATCAGTACAAAGGTATGTTGACTGCGACTGCGCTTGCAACATTCTTGACAGGGGTAACAGAACCTATCGAGTACATGTTCATGTTCGTAGCTACTCCGCTTTACATCATTTATGCTTTGGTGCAAGGATGTGCCTTTGCCATGGCTGATATCGTTCACCTTCGTGTTCACTCATTCGGTTCTATCGAATTCTTGACACGTACACCACTCGCTATTAACGCTGGTTTGGCGATGGATATCGTTAACTTCATTTGGGTAACTGTACTCTTTGGTGTTATCATGTTCTTCATCGCTAACTTCATGATTAAGAAATTTGATTACGCAACACCAGGACGTAACGGTAACTATGAGCAAGCTGATGATGCTTCATCAGAATCTGCTGGATCAGCAGGTGCTGGAACAAGCTCAGCAAGTTCACAAGTTATCAACATTATCAACCTTCTTGGTGGGCGTGCTAACATCGTGGACGTTGACGCATGTATGACACGTCTCCGTGTTACTGTCAAAGACGCTGAAAAAGTCGGAACTGAAGCTCAATGGAAAGCCGAAGGGGCTATGGGTCTTGTCATGAAAGGTCAAGGTATCCAAGCTATCTACGGTCCTAAAGCTGACGTATTGAAATCTGATATCCAAGATGTACTTGATTCAGGTGAAGTTATCCCTGAAACACTTCCAAGTCAAATGACTGCTGTTCGAAAAGCAGAAGCTAAATTCAAAGGTGTGACTGAAGATGTTCACTCAGTTGCAGATGGTCAAGTTATCAACATCGAAGATGTTAAAGACCCAGTATTCTCACAAAAAATGATGGGTGACGGTTTCGCTGTAGAACCAGAAAACGGTAAAATCGTTTCACCAGTAGCTGGTAAAGTAACAAGTATCTTCCCAACTAAACACGCTCTTGGTTTGGTAACTGACAATGGTCTTGAAGTTTTGGTTCACATCGGACTTGACACTGTCAGTCTTGAAGGTAAACCATTCGACGTTAAAGTTACTGAAGGTCAAACAGTTGCTGCAGGTGACCTCTTGGTTGAAGCAAACCTTGATGCTATCCGTGAAGCAGGTCGTGAAACATCTACAGTTGTTGTCTTTACAAATGCAGATGCAATCAAATCAGTTAAAGTAGAACATACAGGTAAATTGGCTGCTAACGCTCCAGTTGCAAAAGTAGAACTTTAATTTGCTAAACGATAAACAAGCAGACAGCCCTTGGGCTGTTTTGTTTGTAAATGACCCTATGTCATTTCTAGATGCAAGTCAGAAGAGGGATAAACTTATGAAATTTCTAACTTTAAATACGCACAGTTGGATGGAAGAAGATGCTGAAGGAAAATTCCAAACCTTAAAGGAACAGATCCTAAAGGCTAAGTATGATATTATTTGCTTCCAGGAAGTTAACCAAGAAATAGAGACTTCTGTTGTGGACACGGATGCTTACTATCATGCGCTTCCATCCGCAACACCAATCCACCAAGATCACTTTGTCCGTCTTCTTGTGGAAAAGTTAGCTGAAGAAGGGCTTCAATACCATTGGACTTGGGCCTATAATCACATTGGTTATGATCACCTTAATGAGGGGGTTGCCGTCTTGTCACGTCAACCATTGACAGCGAGTGAAATCTTGGTTTCAGATGTTGATGATCCAACTGACTACCATACACGCCGTGTAGCAGTTGCTGAAACTACTGTAGATGGCCGAGAAGTTGCTGTTGCTAGTGTTCACCTTTCATGGTGGGACAAAGGTTTCCAAGAAGAGTGGGCACGTATTGAAGAACGTTTCAAAGCTATTGGGAAACCGCTCATTCTAGCAGGTGACTTTAACAACCCAGCAGGTCGCGAAGGGCATAAAGCCATTTTGGCTAGCTCTCTCAATCTTCAAGATAGTTTTGAAGTAGCTAAAGAAACAACTGGTAGCTATACAGTTGGACCAGGTATCGATGGCTGGAAGGGCAATGAAGAGCCTTTACGTATCGATTATGTTTTTGCAAGCCAAGATTGGACAGTAGAGCGCCTTAGTGTGATTTTTGATGGCAATAACCAACCGTTGGTAAGTGACCACTACGGTCTTGAAGCAGAATTAACATTTAAGTAGAAACTGTATCCTATTATGATCTAATAAGGGTAAAAAACATTGTCAAAAGACAAATAAAAGAGTAAACTAGAAGCTATAATTGAATTTTTATAAGGAGAGACTAATGGCTCATATTACATTTGATTATTCAAAAGTTTTGGATAAATTTGTAGCACCACACGAAGTGGACAACCTTCAAGCACAAGTAACAGTAGCAGACGAAATGATTCGCAAAGGAACAGGCCCAGGGGCAGACTTCCTTGGATGGCGTGACCTTCCAGAGAACTACGATCGTGAAGAGTTTGATCGTATCTTGAAAGCTGCTGAAAAAATTAAAGAAGAAAGCGATGTTTTGGTTGTTATCGGTATCGGTGGTTCTTACCTTGGTGCCAAAGCAGCCATTGACTTCTTGAACCATCACTTTGCTAACCTTCAAACAAAAGAAGAACGTAAAGCTCCACAAATCGTTTATGCTGGTAACTCAATTTCATCAACTTACCTTGCTGACTTGCTTGAGTATGTTGAAGGTAAAGATTTCTCAGTTAACGTTATCTCTAAATCAGGAACAACAACTGAACCAGCTATCGCTTTCCGTGTCTTCAAGGAACTCCTTGTTAAGAAATACGGTCAAGAAGAAGCAAACAAACGTATCTACGCAACAACTGACCGCCAAAAAGGTGCAGTTAAAGTTGAAGCAGATGCTAACGGTTGGGAAACTTTCGTTGTTCCAGATGACATCGGCGGACGTTTCTCAGTATTGACAGCTGTAGGTCTCTTGCCAATCGCAGCTTCAGGTGCTGATATCAAAGCCCTTATGGAAGGTGCTAACGCTGCACGTAAAGAGTACTCTTCATCTAAAATCTCTGAAAACGAAGCTTACCAATACGCTGCACTTCGTAACATCCTTTACCGTAAAGGTTATACAACTGAAATCTTGGCTAACTATGAACCATCACTTCAATACTTCTCAGAATGGTGGAAACAATTGGCTGGTGAATCTGAAGGTAAAGACCAAAGAGGTATCTACCCAACATCAGCAAACTTCTCAACAGACTTGCACTCTCTTGGACAATTTATCCAAGAAGGTACACGTAACCTCTTTGAGACAGTTGTTCGTGTGGAAAAACCACGTAAGAACGTGATTATCCCTGAATTGGAAGAAGATCTTGATGGACTTGGTTACCTCCAAGGTAAAGATGTTGACTTTGTTAACAAAAAAGCAACAGACGGTGTTCTTCTTGCACACACAGATGGTGATGTGCCAAACATGTTCATCACTCTTCCTGAACAAGATGCCTTTACATTGGGTTACATCATCTACTTCTTTGAAATTGCTATCGCCCTTTCAGGTTACTTGAATGCTATCAACCCATTCGATCAACCAGGTGTAGAAGCATACAAGAAAAACATGTTCGCCCTTCTTGGTAAACCAGGATTTGAAGAACTTGGAGCAGAACTTAACGCTCGCTTGTAATTCTCAGATAAGATCAGCTTTGGCTGGTCTTTTTTTTTTTATCCATTTGTAAGCTAAAACTTTCCATTGATTATTTCTTGTAGGTTAATTTACGAATTTTTATTTTAAACGTTTTGGACTGGCTAGTTGGGCTTTGTGGCTCTTTAATTTAGAAATGATTGTTGTTATAATTAGTTCAAGCATAGGAGGATGGATCATGATTGGACCTGTGGAAATGGGTGCTTTGTTGAAAAAAATTCGTTTATCAAAGAATTTGACATTGAAAGAACTTGCTAGTGATTATTTATCAGTATCTTTCCTATCAAAATTTGAACGTGGAGAATCTGATATCTCATTATCTAGGTTTTTTCTTTTGTTAGATAAATTGGATGTCAGTATTGAAGAGTTCTATGGTATTTTATCTCAAGATAATCCAACTCATACTGAAAAGTTATTAGAAAGTGCTAGTAAGGCTTATTATCAAAACGATAGTTTATCGTTACAGAAGTACGCTAGAGAAGAGCGTCATAAATTTGAGCTCACACAAGACAAATCATTTCTCTATAACAGTATTATGCTAGAATCTTTTTTGGTAAGTGTTTCCAATAAAGAAGTTGATGAAAATAAGGTAAGGGAATTAACAGACTATCTTTTTAGCATTGAACAATGGGGAAAAAGAGAGTTAATCATATTAGGAAATAGTATGTCGTTTATTTCCACCCAGACACTTAATGTTTTGACCAAGGAGATCGTGTATAGAACTAGCCTTTTTGGAAAGAGCGACTCAAATCAAAGAATTCGACTTAGTCTTCTTATTAATGCAGCTTATGAATTTTTACGACGTGATGAATTAGATTCAGCGAAATACTATTTAGATTTAGTCAATGATAGTGGAATTCCTGAGGTCCTCTTATATGAAAGACATGAGTTGATATTTGTAATGGGAACCTACTTGATAAAGTCAGGTGAAGTTACTGAAGGGAGAAATCTAATTGAGGGGTGTTTAGAAACTCTTAGGACTTTAGGTGCGGAAAATTTATTGATTACTAAGGAATCAGAGTATCAAGAGCTGCTAAATTCCACTATATGACAATTTTATAGAGTGAATTAAAAAATAGAATAAACTAAGACCATAGTACGATATCACTATGGTTTTTAATTTTCAATGGATATATGGAGTTCCAATGTCTTCAATTTATCCAACTGATTATATACCAAGGTGATTTAGATTGTGAGGAAATCTATGAGAACCTATATTCTTAAATACAAATATGAAAATTTAGTTCATATCTTACTGTTAGCCTTGAATGCTGCTATTTTCGTGAGTGCTTCGGTAACCTTGGCTTTAATGACTAATCAGCTAGTATCGAAGCGAATCCAATCCTTTTTAGCTTTATCAGGTTTAGAGATAGGGCTTTACGTTATTTATTTAGTTTTAAATTATATTATTGCTGTAAATCAAACAAAACTAATCCAGAAAATGACTTTGTCTATTCGTCAGTCTTATCTTAGTAAAATTATTCACCATTCTTTTAGTGAATTCAGAAAGAGTGATATTGGAGAGCATCTCTCAGTATTAAATAATGATATCCAATTGATTGAATCAAATGGCTTTACAAGTATTTATACCCTTTGTTCAACAGTATTCACTACTTTGTTTTCAATTATTGCCTTATTAAGTTATGATGTAAGGATTGTTCTGTTAGCCATTTTTTTAACTTTGTGTCTGACCTATCTTCCCAAACCATTTACCAATAAAATGCAGAAATCAATGGAGAAATTTTCCAAAGCGAATGAGGAACTTGTCTCAGGAATAAGTGACCAGTTATATGGATATGCAGATATTTATTACGCCAGTCGTAAACAGATATTTCTTAGACAAGTGAGGTCCATTGTTGAGGAATATATTGTACAAAAAATTATTTTTACAAAAAGAAATACTAGCACTGAGACGCTGATGGCTTTATTTTCAGTTGCCGCTCAGATGTTGATACTTCTTCTAACTGGCTTGTTAATTATTTTTGGAAATATTGCCGTAGGTACCATTGCTTCTGTGGGTCAGATATCAGGTAATATTTTTAACTCTCTATCTACCATTAATCAACTGCAAGTGACAATTAAGTCTGTCGATCCTATCTTAAAAAAATTTCACGATTTTCCAGAGGATACAAAGACTTGCATAGCGACTATTCAGGATGTTCGTTTTGAGAATGTAAGTTATCATTTTGGAGAGAAGGGTATTATTGAGGGATTCACCCAAACCTTTAAAAAAGGAGGAAAGTACGCTATTACTGGATGCTCAGGTAGTGGGAAGTCCACCCTGCTTAATATGCTCCTAGGAAATCTTAAAGATTATGAGGGAAAAATCTTGTTTGAGAAATTGGAGTTAAAAGAGATTGATGAGAACTCAATCGTATCTAACTGTGCCTATGTTGGGAGTCAAACTCATATCTATAATGATACCTTGAGGAACAATCTAACTCTTTGGAATGAAGCTATTACTGATACGCACATCAAGGAAGTTCTTGAAAGGGTTAATCTATTATCTTTCTTAAGCCGTATAGATGAGCAAGTAAGTGACGGTAGCTTTTCGGAGGGGCAAAAACAAAGAATAGGCCTGATAAGGGCGTTTTTAAAAGGAAGTTCTGTTGTGATTTTTGATGAAGCCACTGCAAATCTTGACCATAAAAATGCTACTCGTATTGAGCACCTATTATTAAGTGATCCTAATATCACTTATATCACGGTTACCCACCATCTTATAAAGGAAAATGAACCATATTTTGATAAGATTATCCGTTTGGAAGAGGCCGCTGAGTAAATGTTTGATATGATAAATACTTAGGATTTATTTCAATTTTACTAACGGCAGTCAAAGTGCTATAATGTAAGGGATTGTGAATTTAGCAAATTCTGCTATTTTCAAAAAAGAAAAAACAAATCAGAGATGCAAATCTCTTAGAAGAGGTGAATCCCATGGGACGTAAATGGGCTAATATCGTTGCTAAGAAAACTGCTAAAGATGGTGCAAACTCTAAGGTTTACGCTAAGTTTGGTGTTGAGATTTATGTGGCTGCTAAACAAGGTGAACCAGATCCAGAATCAAACTCAGCTTTGAAATTCGTTTTGGAGCGTGCTAAACAAGCGCAAGTGCCAAAACACGTTATTGATAAGGCCATTGATAAGGCTAAAGGTAACACTGATGAAACTTTCGTTGAAGGACGTTATGAAGGGTTTGGACCAAATGGTTCTATGATTATCGTAGATACTTTGACTTCAAACGTTAACCGTACAGCTGCTAACGTACGTACTGCCTTTGGTAAAAACGGTGGTAACATGGGTGCATCAGGTTCTGTTTCATACATGTTTGATAAAAAAGGTGTTATCGTTTTTGCAGGTGAAGATGCAGACGCAATCTTTGAACAATTGCTTGAAGCTGATGTAGAAGTTGAAGATGTAGAAGCAGAAGATGGTACTATCACTGTTTATACTGAGCCAACAGATCTTCATAAAGCGTTGGAAGCTCTCCGTGCTAACGGACAGGAAGAGTTCCAAGTGACTGAACTTGAAATGATTCCACAAACTGAGGTTACTCTTGAAGCTGATACCTTTGAAGTCTTTGAAGGACTTATCGATGCGCTTGAAGCAGACGATGATGTTCAAAAGGTTTACCACAACGTAGCAGATATGTAATCTCATTCAACACTTTCCTCACGATGGAAAGTGTTTTTGTGTGGTCTGTCTAAGGATTTGTCTTGCTTGTCCTGACTTAATCTGATATAGTAGTAGCCAAGTGAATTATTGGAGGAATACGAAATATGAATATGATGCTAGTTTTGGCCATTTATGTGGTCGCCATTGTTGCTTATGTGGCTTTCAGCCGTCGTCGCCAAGCAAAGGCACAGGAAGATCGTTTTGCAGGCCTTGCTAAGGGTGCTGAAGTTGAAACAATCGGTGGTTTGATTGCTATTGTTGACGAGATTGACAAAGAGAATAACCGTATCGTTTTGGATGCAGAAGGTGTCTTCTTGACTTTTGATTTGAGTCGTTCAATCATGAAAGTGATCACACCAGCACCAACTACAGAAACAGCAGAAACAACTAAAAAGACAATTATCGAAGAAGATTCAGCAATTGAGTCTTCTGATGAAAAGTAAGATGTGTATTTGAGACTAGGTTAAATCCTGGTCTTTTTGCGTTTTCTAATCTTATCGGTATTAAAAGCTGTTCAGAACCCCTGAAAATGTGGTAAAATAAAGGGTAAACTATATTTAGAGGATATTCCATGTTTAAATTTAGAAAAAAATCTCATCAAGAGGTTCTAGACAATATTCCCAACCATATTGGTATTATTATGGATGGAAATGGCCGTTGGGCTAAAAAGCGTCTACAACCACGTGTGATGGGGCATAAGGCTGGGATGGACGCCTTGCAAAAGGTAACTATCGAAGCATCACAACTTGGAGTTAAGGTATTGACAGTCTATGCCTTCTCAACTGAAAACTGGTCACGCCCACAAGATGAAGTAAAATTCATCATGAATTTGCCAGTTGAATTTTTTAACAAGTATGTACCAGAATTAGACAAAAACAATGTTCGTATTTTGACAATCGGAGATAACAGTCGTTTGCCTAAGGAGACTTTAGATGCTCTTGAAAAGGCAGTTGAGCAGACGAAACACAATTCCGGTTTGGTTCTTAATTTTGCACTGAACTATGGTGGTCGTGCGGAGATTGTATCTGCAGTTCAAGCGATTGCTAAAGAGGTTGAAGCAGGAAAAATCAGTCCTGAAGCTATTGATGAAGATCTCATTGCTAAGCATTTGATGACAGATAAATTGCCTTACCTCTATCGTGATCCAGATTTAATTATCCGTACGAGTGGCGAACTTCGTCTTAGTAATTTCTTGCCTTGGCAATCTGCCTATAGTGAGTTTTACTTCACAGATGTTTTCTGGCCAGACTTTGACCAGCAGGGGCTACGTCAAGCCATCTCTGACTACAATAAACGTCACCGTCGCTTCGGTGGTGTCTAGAAAGGACCTCTCATGCAAGAACGTTTAATTGGTGGGGGTGTGGCAGCAGCCATTTTCCTCCCATTACTCTTTATCGGCGGTCTTCCTTTCCAACTTTTAGTTGGGGCTATGGCCATGGTTGCGGTGTCTGAGATGCTTCGCATGAAGCACTTGGAGATTTTCTCTATCGAGGGTATTTTATCAATGGTGGCAGCCTTTATCTTGGCTGTACCGATTGATCGGTATTTTATCAGTCTTCCAACAAATGCTAGTGTGACAGGTTTCGCTGTTATTTCATTTTTGATTCTAGCAGGGACTGTCCTTAATAGCGACCACTATTCTTTTGATGATGCAGCTTATCCAATTGTATCTGCCTTTTATGTTGGTTTTGGTTTACAAAATCTCATTGCAGCACGTTTGGATAGGTGGGAAAAAGTTCTCTTTGCCCTTTTTATTGTTTGGGCAACGGATATTGGGGCTTACCTCTTTGGTCGTCAATTTGGTCAGAATAAGTTATTGCCAAAAGTATCACCAAATAAGACTATTGAAGGTAGTGTTGGGGGTATCTTATCAGCAATCATTGTGGCTCTTGTCTTTGGTTTGATTAACCACGGAGTTTATGCCCCTCATAACTTCTTCTGGTTGCTTATCTGTACGATTCTCTTTAGTATTTTTGGTCAATTTGGTGATTTGGTTGAATCAGCTATTAAACGTCACTTTGGCGTTAAAGACTCAGGCAATCTCATTCCTGGGCATGGTGGTATTTTGGACCGTTGTGACAGCTGGATTTTCGTTTTCCCAATCATGCACTTCCTAGGACTTTTTTAAGAGTGGGGGTGTCTAGATGAAAGCTATTATTACCTTTTTACTGATTTTCTGTGTGATTGTCGTTTTCCATGAGTTTGGTCATTTCTTTTTCGCCAAACGTTCAGGAATTTTGGTTCGTGAATTTGCCATTGGTATGGGACCGAAAATTTTTGCACACACTGGTAAGGATGGTACCGTTTATACTATCCGTATCCTCCCTTTGGGTGGTTATGTCCGTATGGCTGGTTGGGGTGAAGATACAACTGAGATTAAAACCGGAACGCCTGTCAGCTTGACAGTAAATGAAGCTGGTAAGGTCGTCCGGATCAATCTTTCTGGAAAGAATCTGGATCAGACAGCTCTTCCCATGAAGGTCACCCAGTTTGACTTTGAAGATAAATTA